>ENA-OPVK01000823-OPVK01000823.1-human-gut-metagenome-genome-assembly--contig:-NODE-823-length-20681-cov-5.383157_pt1 | contig 20681 bp, 22 predicted proteins | sample MGYA00241495_ERZ501982 | MGnify/ENA primary metagenome ERZ501982 (study PRJEB25962, sample SAMEA2042002) | human gut metagenome | biome: human gut; feature: human-associated habitat; material: faeces...
GCATCCGACCCCGCCAAGTCCGGGGCTGGTCGCTATCGGGTGGAAGGGAAAATACGAAAGAGAATGACCTTTGATATGACGTTCCCCCAATAATCCGAATTGACAGAGGATAGGTTTACTCCTATTGACATCTCAAGTCCAGATTTAGGGCATTTTTACTCTTCTTCCCTTTCTCCCGCCAATATAAGTACCCGGACATCCTCCTCCATCCGAGCATTTATGGTGAGCCCCCATTGCAGAGACGTGCCATCCGACGCGCTGCCCGACTGAATCGTCTGCAGCAAATTCAGAACCTCTTCATAGTTGCAGGGAATTCCCTCTTTCAGCCGGACAGAGACAAAAAATTCGGAGGCATGAATGTTCCCCGCATATGACTTGCGCACGCTCGGAATCACCGATTGCAAATCCCCCTTCTCGACCACGATGTTGGACGACCGGACAATATGACGCGTGGAGACGAATTTCCGATAATCGTCCAGGTCGATTGATACAAATTTTTCTCCTTCGCCATCGAAGTGTGCGGCTGCAATTTGATTCAGATTGAAATCCATAATCACATCAGTTTATCCATCAACGAATTAAAAAATTGTGCGGTAGGTATCCAGCGCAAAGCGTCGCCGCGATACCCCGTGCAGTAAATCAGTACATGTACGGCCAATAATACCAGCAGTATCATTCCGGCCGTCTTTGCCCAATATCTGAACGCATTCTTTTTCATGTTTTTTTGAAATTACCGATGCAAAATAAAGCGTTGCCCCGGTCAGAACCTGACCGAGGCAACAGCCAACAAATGGAAAACATTATTTCGGAGAGCTCCGAGTGAAAAAACAATCGGTCCCGGCTACGTTTCCGCTCGGCCGGTGACTTTTTCAGGCGGCCCGCTGTTCGGGTCTTGTGCCACGCACCGGCACATTCGAAACATCAATGCTTTTGGCGGAGGTCATGCCCGTCCGCCCGGGACCGACTGCTTGTTAATACTCCGTAGACAGATGCTGCCGCGACTGCCAGGCCGAGAAGCGGTCCAACTCCTCCTTGACCAGACCGCAAACATAGAGCACGACGGCAATGTCGTCCAGCCATCCGACCCACGGGAAGAAGTCGGGAACAAGGTCTAACGGACTGACAACGTAGAGCAGGCAGGCTACCACCTTCAGATAGGCCCACATGGAATAGCCCTTGTAGCGACCGGAGGTTACGGCACCTAAATAGCCCCACAACAATACCAGCTGCTGCTTCACACGGGAAAGGCCCCGCTTCTGCATGAATTCATCGCGTTTTCTACCCAGGTCCTCCATGCGTTCCCGGTCGTTGACCGTCTCTTCAGCCTCATGCTGCCAGCCGCCTGCTTCGAAATGCTCCTGCGCGGCCTGCTCCGAGGCCCCGTGCTCGCAAGCAGACTCCTGCTCATCCTCTTCGTAGTCCACCTCGTCGGGCTGTGCGTCTCGACGGCTTTCGGCCGATTCCTCTTCCATGCGGGTCGTTGTCCAATACCCAATTCGGGTTCTTTTCCTTTTGTCCTTTTCCATCTTTGCTCTATTTTAGGTTTAACATCGGTCATTTCCCGTTTCAGGAGCAAAGGTAGAGGGAGGGTCGGACAAAAGGAGACTGAAGTTGTTAACATTCTTGATTTTTCATCAAATGCATTAGATGCATTATTTGCTCTACGTCATAAGCGGCCTTATATATCATATCGAGCATATTTTTCCCTGATAATATTCTTATCTCCTTGTCTTGTTCTGGATTATTTGTTGTTCCTGTAGCAAAATATGTATGCAGGCTTTGGACCATTCCCAGTATTGAATTCGCTGTTTCATTTAATTCAGCCTGATTATAATTCTGCTTTTTTATATCATCTATGGTGTTGTGGATATTGAAAGCTTCGATGGATGAATTGTAAAGGTCTATGATACAGTGAAATATACGTATCTTTCGCAGTTCTGCCTTATATTCTAATTGTACGTCTTTCTTTTTAACTTCGGAAAACTGATCTTCGTTACGTGCGTTTTCCATTTCAGCAATGGCGCTATCAAATTCGTTTATTGCCTCTTGTGAGATATTTTGGGCCAGTTTGATATAAATATGTTTGCAATGATTAATCAGTTTTATCGAATCATTGATTGTCTCTTGAATCGCATTTTTAGTTTTATCAGTCAAGGATTGTCTGCCTTGCCTTGCGATGATATATTCTATGGCAGCATAAGTCCAGAAGAAGTTAAGACTCTGCATATCAATGATTCGGTTTTTCCCAAATTCTTCAGGCGGTATATATACTAATGTTTCTATATATTTAGGCCAGTTTGCCGATAATATTTCATCAGCATTTTTAGGGTTTTCTGGTGTTGGTCGCCTCTTCAGAAATGCCAAGAAAGGATGTTTTTTATCGTCCTCACTCACGAGCAGCTTACCCTCGAGCTTGTGCACACATCTGGCTACTTCCCGGGCATTCTCAAAGAACTCCGTGATTTTATAGAAATCTAAGCCAAGGCTCTTCAACAACAAACCCAACACATCGATACGTACCGTTTTCGCGTCACTCTCCAATCCTGCAATATAACGCATATTGAGGCCTAGAGCCGATTCCTGCAGGAACTCTACAAACTGCTTTTGGGTATAGGTAAAGACATCTTTTCTTAGATATCCAATCCACTGAGGGAAACCGTACGTCTCTTGCCGTTTCTCCATAAAACTAATATTATATTCTATTATAGATGCAAATATATAAAAAATGTCACTAATACGCTATATTGTGCATGAATAAATCGAAGATTGCAAAAAAAATGCATTTAATGTTTTATATATTCGATATTATTACTATATTTGCACTGTAAAAAATTTAATCTATGAGAAATCGTATTAAAACCCTGCGTACGTCGCAAGTGACGGTTGAGACGAAAACCGTGGTTAAAAATTATGGCAATGGTCAGATTGCTGAGTTTACGGATGTTCCCGACTTCAAGGGGCCTCGTGTTCATCTACCTGGGGCGAACAGCCCTGAATTCTGGGCAAAAAATCCGAAATCCGGCTATCGGCTGCAGATGGAGATGGCCTCAAAAGAGCTTTATCGTCAAAGCATGCACAATCCGAAATTGTGCGAAGAGCACAATCTTACCTCCAGCGACCTCGACAACCTGCAAGCCGGGAAGACACCGGAGGGTCGCACCTGGCACCATGACCATAGCCCTAAGGACGATTGCGACATGGTACTGGTAGATGAAACCGACCATAAGACAAACCCGCATTACGGGGGAAGCCTAAGTTCAAATAACGACAAGATGAAAACGCGGCTTCCCAAACCCGCATCCAAACTGGAGGAGATGAAGAATACGGCTGATTATTATGTGCACAAATATAAAATGACCACGAGTATTGCATCCGGAGTTGTGGTGACTGGCACTACATCCGCATTGTACTACTGGGGCTGCAAGAAACTGGGACGAAAACCCTCAGGATGGGGCTATGCCGCGTGTGCCGTAATAGGCGGCATTACTTCAGCACTTGTTCACGGCAAACTTAATGACGGAAAAATCTACCTTTAGCCACTTAACGAGGGTGCGATGCGCACGGCTGGAAAACCCGGCCGTGCGCATCGAGCCGCTCAATCATCGCAGGATGTACAGGGGCAATAGGCACCCCACTCATGGCCGCAATCGTCACAGACGAACTGCAGCCCATCGAAATAGCAGTCGTAACCGCCGCAATTCGGGCATTCGAGTTCCATAGTCGTAAAAATTAAGTGTGATACAATAGGTGAATGTCAAATCTCAGGGTCCATCTCCAGCGCGATGAAATATCTCCCCCGGCAGCCGATTCCGAGGATGCTGTTTTTGGCGCAGTAGGCCGCGTCGGAGAGCTCCTCATCCGGGGTCGTCGGCGACACGCTCATGTCCTCGTTGGAGAAGGCCACGACAAGTCCGTCGCTCATGCGCTTGTACGCCCCGTCCTGCAACCTGCGGTAGAGGCACCGGCAATCCAGGTAGCCCAGATGCGGGCACTCCCCTACCTGGAAGTTCTTGTCGGCGGGCAGTGACTGCGACAGATTCCAGTCGTACAGATACTTTTCGCCCGCCTCGTCAACCATGTGGACGAGTGGCGTGCAGAGTATTGGCGTGCCTTTGTTTTCTTGAGTCTTTTCCATTTTGCAGCTCTTTTATATCGGTTGTTCCTTTCATGCTGCAAAATAAGCCCACAGGTCAGACAAAATATGTCTGACCAAAACCCTATCTTTGCAATAAAATCGGGAACCAATGACCAAAAACGGAAAATGCCTTTGGATTGTCGAGACGCTGCTGCAGGCAGGCGCTCTTTCGCTGCGCGAACTGAACAAACGTTGGGAGCTGTCGGCGCTCTATGACGGCCACCGAATCCAGGAACGCACCTTCTCCCGCTACAAGGAGCATATCGCAGAAGAATATGCCATCGACATCGACTATTCACCCTCGACCAACACGTATGATATTGTCAATCGGGAAGAGATTCGCAGCAATGCACTCTACCGCTATCTGTTCGCGGCCTACCACATCGCCGACCTGAACACCCAGACCCTGCGGCATCGTGACCGCGTGATGATGGAGCCCGTACCGACAGGTGCGGAGCATCTGGCCACCATCCTCGATGCCATCGACCGGAAACGGACCGTGCGATTCAGCTACACCTCCTACTATAGTTCGGAATTGCAGGATTGGGAGCTTGTTCCGGCCTTTCTGCGTGTCTTCGAGGGGCGCTGGTACCTGATTGCCGAATACATGAACCGGCAGCGGGTCAAGACCTTCGCCCTCGAGCGCATTTCCCGGCTGCAAATTGGCGAGACGCAGGCCGAACCCTCGCCCGAACTTCTCCCCGGGGAGTATTACGCCGGATGCTACGGAATTATCCGCGAAGAGGAGAAACGCCCGAGGCTGATTCGCCTGTGGGCCGACCGACAGCAGCGCTGCTACCTGCGCGCGCAACCTCTGCATGAATCGCAGGAGGAGTTTGAAACCGAGGAGGACCATTCAATCTTCACCTACTTCCTGCGGCCGTCGTTCGACTTCTACCAGCGGATTCTGTGGATGCGTGAGAAGGTCGAACTTCTCGGTCCGGAAGAGGTTCGCCGGGAGATGACCGACCTGGTTCACCGCCTCGCTGCAAGATATCTCCCGGAATAACGGCAGGATATGTGTACCGGTTGAATTTCGATATGGATTGCCTCACAAGAACACTCCTCCCGGCACGTTTTCATAAGGTGGCATCCGTCCGAGGTCTAAAATCCCTCTTGCTGTTCTTATAGTATCTGATGCCTATATCCAGGCTTTTCGACAAAGTAGAAGCCCTGCCGTGCAGCATTTACACGGCAGGGCATACTCAATAAAAAAACAGGGATATCTCGATTATTGAAAGATGTTTACATATTGCCGAATGTCCCGAGGACGATTGAGCAACTGCAGGCTCTCCATCATCAGCCCGCTGCGCCGGTTGTCATCTGCCCTCCAGTCGGTAGTATGGGTTGCATAGGCTGTCAATCGATTGAACAGTTCCCACATCTTCATATCACTATGTGCCAAGGTGAGGGCAAAATGCTTCGGGTCGTATCCCGCTGCGGTATACGAAGACAGCAACCGATGACAGGGAGCCATCTCATCGGCCACGGACTCGTCCACACCGTAGCGTTTCAGCAGGCGATTTGCCGTCTGCACCTCACTCACCGATGCATCGATTTGCATGGCAAGCAATGCATTTGTCTTCATCTTATTGAGGTTTCGCTGCGTGAAACCCTTGTTTTCAGGTAGTGACAGCATGTTGTGCATCGAAGAGGTATCGAGCTGGTTCGTCCGTGCAATTTTATTATCTACACGTGCCATCTGTCCGTTTGTGCAGACCATGCGCATGTAGTAGTTCCCGGCCTCCACCTCACCCAGATTCCAGCGAAACCATATGCCGTTGGAAATGAGTTCGTCTCCGGGTGCAAATTCATCGTAAATGACATGATGGGGTTGTAAACTTACCGTGACGCCGCCAATTCCAACCTCCGAGGTATAGAACTGTTCGGGAGCATAGTCATTTTCATTCATGAACATCTCCAGAAAATCAAAAAACGAGGTAACCGGAATGGCCTCCTTCTTGATGGGGGTTGCTCCGACAACCGTCCTCGTATCGGGGTTGGCAAGCAGCGCTATTTTCTCGGCTTTTTCAATGCTGTTCGACAGCGCCAGATAGTTGCGCAAGTCGCGGATGCCTTCGCTGCCGAATGTCTCCCCAACGGCCTTTGTTTGATGTTCAGATAGTCCGATAAGCGAATCCAACAGCCTGCACACTTCCGGTTCAACGGTCAGTTCCAAACCATTGACCTTATAGGTATGTTCGCCCGTTGAAATGAGCTCATGCGGCGTCACGGTACGGAAGGGCAACTGCGCCGCGATGAACGAGTCCCGTCTTCTCAAATAAGTCTGGTTATCCATTATGTTGTCTATTAAGGGTGTTGAACAATTGATCGAAGCGGTCGGCAAAGTTGTGCAGTTCGTTCCGGACATTGTGTTGCAGTCGTTTGATGACCTGTTCCTGTTCGTAGCGCTCTTCGTCGAAAAATACATCTCCCGTTGTACTCAAGTTGTAGTAGAGTTTTACCCCCACATCTCCGCGACGATGCTTCGAGAATATGACGTACCGGTCGGAGTAGATGTTTTTGGGATTGTCCAAACGCAGCTCCATCATCGCCGTAATCATGTGTTTCAGCCGGTTCGAGCCGATGAAGGCGCCCGATTTCGTCACCTGCTGGATGGTTAGAAACGTCGTGTTGACATCGCGTTGATTCTGTGCCTTGTTCTGCTGCTTGATGAGCGACAGCAGCATGCTCTCAGCCCGCTTGTTCGTAACGTTCTCCTCCTCCTTGACAATGCCCTGCAGTTCGTAGAACGAATCGATGGCGACAATGTCCCAACCCTCGTCCAACGTATCGGAGACGAGTTGCCAGGTATGGGCATCTTCATCGAATCCGCACTCTACGAAGAGAATATCCAGTTCGCTGAACTTCGGGAAGCGCTCGACATAGACCGCCAGGTCAATCTCGTTCATTTCGGCACTGATGAAGAGAATCCGTGCTGCGGACTGCACGGCATGAATATTGGCAAGCATGTCGAGAATAATGGTGGTCTTGCCGACGCCGGGGTCTCCGATAATCATGTAGTTCACCCCTTTGGGCAGCCCCTGGTAGCTGCACAACAGATTGTCGAGCACGGTCCGGGTGCGGAAATTGACGAAGAGACTCTTGTCAAACCGCACGTCGCGCATTTTTACGATCCGATTCATTGCCTTTGCCGTTTTATCATTGAGACAAAGGTAAAGGAGAGTACGGCCGAACTGCAGCTTATGTTCTCGGACGATTGGGGAAACTACAGTCCGTAACAAAGCGGGACAGATGAGCTTATCGGATGCGGTCCGGGCAATAGCTCTTGCGGAGGCAGGACGGGCAATGGACTCCCGTCCAGACCGAGTCAAAATGGTCGGCCGCGGCATCTACCAACCCCGGTTCATCGGTCAGAATGCCCGCTTCAAAGTTGCGTTTGCCATCGCTTTTCATGCCGATGCCGGCACCAGTCAGATTGGCCGAACCGATGTAGGCAACCTCACAGTCGAAAATCAGAATCTTGAAATGAATCCTCGGGCACAGCCTGCGTTTCAAACCTCCCCACAAGGCGGGGTATCGGTCGAAATCCGTCCGGAAGTTGGGCCCCGGCTCCTTGGCGTGCATCAACCGTACCTCCACGCCCCGCTGTACCAGAATATCCAGCACTGCAAGGAAGGGTTTACTATCTGCTCCGACCTTTACGTACAGATCCTTGATGTCGGCCGTGCCTATCCACAGCGAGTGCCTTATGCGGGCCACGCGACTCAAAACTTCATTATAGTGAGCCGTGTCGGCAATATATCGAATCATTGTTTGCGTCCAACTGTTTTATGGGCCTCCACCAGATTGAGGCCGATTTGCTTCATTACCTCACGCAGCCACTGCGGTTGCAGAACCTCAATCTGTCCGTCGGTGTTGGCGGCATGCGTCAGGAGCTCCTGCTCGAAATCGAATGTTGGACGCAGGTAGAACTCGAAAACAGAAGAACTGTCCGTAATTTCGGTCTCCTGCTGCGAAGCGTGCAGCGGCAGCGTGCGAAGGTATTGCCGCTGAATGCCCGATACGCGAACCCGAACACGTTCCGGTTTACAATTCCCGTCAACCACCGCTCCGAACGAAGCGGCAAAATAGGCCTGCGGGTCAAAATCTTCGGGCAGGACAAACAGATGCTCCGATGTGTGGAGTTCCCGGATGCGGTCCAACGCATAAATGCGCAGCCGGTCATCGCTCGTACTGCTCGCCACGACATACCACCGCTGGTGAAATACCTTGACGCAATAGGGCGCCACCTCGAATGTGCGGGGCGTATCGTTCCAGAAACTCTGATAGGACATCTCCAGCGTCCGGTTGTCACGCATCGCCTCGATGATCTGCGTCAGGAAACGCTGCCCCGAGGGAATCTCCTCGAAAAGAATGCGCCGCTTGAGGTGGTGATTCTCGTTGATGAGGTGGTTCACGGCAAAGGTGTTCAGCAGCCATGTCCGCACGCCTCCCCGCTCCATGTCCTCGGCATGCTCGATGTAGTAGAGGTAGCCACCCTTGCGGTTACACTCGATATTGATGTCAAACATCTGCTGGATGGCATTCTTGTGGTTGTGGAAGGTCTTCAGGGGAAGCTCCTCGCCGGTCTCGTTGAGTGACGAGCGCTGCCAACGCTCGTTGATCTCCTCGAACGTGATACGTCCGGCACGGTAGATCGTATCGACCAGCCAGACATAACGGTTAAACAACATGGCAGCATTGCTTTTCGATGAGGAGCGCGTTTTTTGACTCTTTGACATGTTTGTATGGTTTGGTTTCATGCATCTGTTCCCTTGAACAGGTTGTCTGCTGCAAAGATAGAACAATGATATGTCAAATTATGGCATATATTTCAAATTGGCAGATGTGTAAGCATCGGGATGCCCATCACGAGGACAGGCGGATAATAGATTTCACAAAAGTTGATGTGCTACAACAATAATATAACCGTTGACAGAAACCTAGAAGAATCCGGCCTACTCAGCCGGATTCTCTATAAATTTCTCAAATTCCTTTTCTACTTGTTTGCAGAATTGGTCTGCCAACGATTTATCAGAAGATTTGTCAATATTGAAGTTGAAACAGTAAAATCGCTTTCTATCACCTTGCTCTTTATCTTGAGAAACAGATCGTATCTTGTATGTCCAATCATCGTCCATCAGATAAATGTCGTACGCAGTCGAACTGCGGCCCCGGTACCATTGCAGATGCAAGAGCCGCCTATTCTCCGCATGATAAATAAAGTTAATGTCCAGATTACCCCAGAATACGACATCTTTGTCGCCATATTCATCCTTTTCTATGTCTATCTTCTTGTTCCAATCTGCCAAAAGTTCTATTTTATTGTTTTTCAACAACTCATTCAGACATTCGTCACGTTCTTGATAACTCAACATGACTCCGTCACTCTTTCCACGGTAGTGCAAGGCATCATGCGGGTTTCGGATGTACATATCCAAGCCTTGTGAGTTTTTCACTACAAGATATTCGACCAATGACCTGCTGGACAAAAGCCGCAACCGCCTGTCCTCTTTCCTCTCTGTTGATGGCCCGGCTCCCATCAACAGATAATGAACCGGCTTGGCGTACACATATTTGTTATCTCCGGCTACCTTTGTCAGAATCTGCTCCTTCCAGGTGCTGGCTCTGCCATTGAATATGGTGGCATTCCACCAGAATTGTGAACCCCAATCATCGCAATAGCTGTATAGAGTCTGCATGGCTTCTACCATCTTATCGGCAATGACCCCTTTCTCGTCGAACAGTTGCCGGGCAGTTTCCCATTTCTTATCGAAATTGCTCCAATCCGTTTCACCCTTTTCGCTGTTGAACAGAAAAGCAATGGCTCCTTTGAAGAAGGCCGTCTTTTCGGCTTTATGAATTTGGCTTTCCCAGTCGGGATTTTGTTTAATTTGTTTGGCTTTTGCGATTTCTTCGAGCAGTTGTCTGCGGCCGAACACGCTTTTTATCTGTCCTTCGTCTATCTCAGCCAAATAAGCTATGATATCTTTGCAGGCCGGATGTAACGTTTTTCCTTCCCCGAATCCGGGGAGTGTGTCGACACCCTTATCGAAGAACCGAATGGCACCAATACTTTGTTCATTGTCCAGATAGCTGTTTTCTACGACATTCCAGACAAAATGCATCCAATCTCTCAATTTCTCCGTTTCGACCTTTTCGCAACTGGTAAGATAGATGCAAATGGCATGAAAAACAACCTGCTGCTGCAAGGTGACTGGAACCGGGATATTCGTGTCTCTGTCTGTTGCATATTGGGGAATGAAGCTGAAGACTTTGTTTGCCTTGTCGCTCCCTTCATTCTCGGCGAGTCCCTCCCAATAGGGCATGAAAAGTGCGTCTATTGCCTGTCGTTTCTGCTGCTCGTTATCTCCTTCTGCATTTTGATAAAGGTCGCACATGCAATTGAGACACTTGCCGAGCGTTTTGATACATTCACCGGTAAGTACCGGTTTGTAGACAGAGATACTTTGGTAGCGATAATGTGAACCTTTTCCGATTTCGGCTGCCGACAACAGTTTGTAGATTTCACTGGATATTACCACGTCCGCTCTTTCCTCCGTATGGACGATGTACCAGTTGAGGAAAAAGCGGTTGAGAAAACTCATGTATATCTCGTCAATATGGTATTCCGCCGAACGATAGTGCCAAAACAGGTCTGTCCATCGGGTATCCAGAAGCAGACTGAAACTTTCATTGCTCATATCGGTTTCCGGGATAAGGTATTCCCCGTTCGATAACTTGTATTTCAGCAGGTCCACCTTGAAATTCTCGAAGTCTGTCAGCACCTTGCCACGGGCATTCATCTTAATATAAAGATCGTCGGTGAGTGGCATATTCTTGTCTTCCATGTTCAACAGGTAGAAAACGATGGGGGCATTGTCACCCTTTAATCGCGTCAGCAGTTCTTGTGCCTTTTTTTTCACTTGATCCTTTTCTTCTGTAAGGCCTGTTTTGATACAGTATTCTTCAATACCGTCGGTAATACCCATCTTGTCGCTGTCCGAAATATCCGTCCCATTCAGCATGCGCAACATCGCTTGGATGGTAGGATCCTGCTCGAAGGCCGAGTAAAACCAGGTTTGGTTGCGCACAAAGGTGGCTATGCCGTGTTTCTGCGGCTGATAGGACTGGGTGATGCCGCAAAGTTTCTGGCAGAATGTTCTGGACGAGATTCGCGTCTCGTAGGAGAACCTCTCCAGCACGGCCTTGTCTTCAGGCAAAGTTCCGGCACACAGCGCCAGATACCAGTGAAGCAGCCATAGGGTAGTAAGACGTTGCTGACCGTCCAGCGGATAGAGCGTATCGTTTTCCACGCTGCCATATACAAAGTCAAGTACCAAGGGCGTGGCATTGTCCTTCATGGCGTCGAACAGCTGCCCGAGAAAACGCTCGCGCAGGAATTCCTTGCCCTCTCGTCCCTGAGCATAATCGCGCTGGATGATGGGTATGACAATCTTTTTATCGTTCAGAAGTTTCCAGAATGAAATCTTATGGCTGTACTCGCTCATGACAAAAAATCTTTAAGAACCTCTTTTATATTTTCTTTGTAGGCCTGGGCATCGCCTTTTGTCCATGCATTGGGGTCGAATGCGGTTGTGTTATAATATTTCAGAAATACATACTTGGTGCATGGCGGAATGAACGAGGAGTAACCATCTTCGGCTGAACCGAGAGCGATCTGTCCCTTCTCGTCGATTGTAGACGGACTGAACCTCTTTCCCTGGTCCTTACCGATGATAACCCTGCGTTTGGCCGGGAAAATGGCGTTGCCATAACTCCGATTGGTCGAAGAATCCAATAGGGTGAAATTCCATATCTTGTTTTTTTCATTTTGGTTCAGCCGATTATTATCGCTGATGCCTTCAATTTGGCGTCTCAGCTCGACAAACTGCTCGTTGCGTACCGTCTGTTTGTCTGAATCCGCACTTTGTTCATCGCCTTTTCTGGTTTTGAAAAATTCTTGAATCTGGTCTCGGAGAGTTTGATAGGCCTTGTTCTGAAGGCCGAAATAGGCGTTGAGCAACCATTCGTGCTGCGACTGGATGTCGTTCAAATCATTCTCGGTATTCGAGTCGATGTGCTCCACATCCCATCCTTCCGATTTGTACAGATGGAACGGGAACTTGTAAAATACCCCGTTTTTGTACTTTGCATTGGCGCTCAATATCCTGTTCTGATTGATGACCGTCTGCAGGTTGTGCAACAACAGGATGGAACGACAGTTTGTTTTGCTTCCTCCCTTAATTTGGACAGAGTCTTCCGGCTCGACTTCGTAAACCGTATCTTCGATATTCTTGTACAGTATGGAATCCTTGATTTTTTCTTTCAGGTATTCTTCTATGAATCCGGACTTATCATCAGAGCCGTTCCACTGTTTGTAAATCTCATCAACCCTTCTGCCCATACATATCAGATAACCGATATAATGGTACAGCTCCATATCGTCGAACCACTCTTGCAGCGTATGGAATATTCCCTGTACTTTTTCCCAAATAGTACGAACGGCCTGTGTCAACGAAATCTTGTTCTGCTTCTGTACGGCAAGATAGTGGTAGAAATAGCGGAATGTTTTGAATTCATCGGATGTGTCTTTCTCATCCTTGCATTTCAACATGTCACAACGGCAAATCATATCGAAAATATAATCGATGCGCGTGGGGCGTTCATCGCCGGGAGCATTGAGAAAGAGCCAGAATTCATTGGACTGGAGTGCATATTCGATTACGTCCCACTCTATGGCTATTTCCTGCTGCCAAAGTCTGATTTTATCATCGTCACTGCTGTCAAAATTGGATTTGTTCAACAGCAGGGCCTTGATCAGCTCGGCATTGGTCAATGAGATTTTTCCGATGTTCAATCGGGTGAATACCTCTTTGGGATCTTCCTCGGTTTCATACCAGATAAATTTCACCCGGTTGAGCAAAATATTCTGAAAGAGCTTCTTTTTCTCTTCATCTATTTTCTTTTCATCTTTCTCTTTCATCCATTTACGGATAACTGTTACAGCCTGGTAGATATGATGGAAATCGATATTGGTTTCTGTTTTTGTTTTTGCTTCTGCCGCCGTAATTTTATTCAGAAAATCAGCACTATTCTCACGTGTCTCATATTCAATATCATAAAAGCGAGAGTGACCCAATACCTCAAGAATCAGGCGTATGGTTGTCAGACGTTGCTGTCCATCTACCACTTCCCACTGCCCGTTCATGATATGTTTTACTTCATCCAGATCTTTGGCAGCGTGTACCATGTCCAACAGTTGCCCCTCTGAACTTCTCTTGACAACCACCAAAGGTTGCAGACAGTAGATACCTGCATTATCCTTTTGGCTGAACTCGAAAATGTCATTTAGCAAATCATCTACTTGCCGTTGCGTCCAGCGATACCCGCGCTGGTAATCGGGTATGTAAAATGCCAGATTTTGCAACTCGGCTATGGATTTCAACTCCAATGTATTCATGTCAGTAGTTTTAATAAAACGGATATTGGATAATAAAATTAAATGTTTTCATGGAATATTTCAATAGCCTGTTCAACATCTTTTATAATACACCCCAACCTGTTTTTCCATATCTATCTACAATCTATCTACGGCGATACATCTGCCGGGTAAATTTCAACAACAGAGGATTTACCTTGATATTCGAAGCATGACTGCTCGACGTACTGCAATTGTTTGCGCCGCTGGATGACGGTTGACGACAGCAAATCACAGCGTAGTTTTTCTGGCTTCTGCAACAAATATAGAATGCACATGGGAAAAACAATGACACATGTTGTCTGTAAAAAGTTACAGCGACACATAATTTGATGAATTCTGCCACTCAGAAATTCTCGGGTTGTCGGACTGGTCTCATAAGCCGTGATTTTTCCCATGTGAGGGCTACCTTTGGCCCTGAACGGAGAAAATGAGACTGAACGATGAAAACAGCACCATAAAACGACGAAGCCTTGCGCAGAAAACGGAATTTTTGCTATATTTGTCTTATGACATAAACAAGAACGACATATATAGCTTTTTCGACGGCTTGCACTTTATCTCTTAAACCGACCAAGTAAAAGACGAAGTACCACAAAGCCCAAACGTCGGAACTCGCGTACTGCGCGGGCTTCGCTTTTTGTGGTATGGGTACCTTGGTCGGACCTTAGAGATAAAAAGCCGAAGTTCGCGCTTCTTTTGTACCTATCCCGAACCAGACGTCAAGCGCTTGCCTTGAACGATAAATGATGTTTAACCTTCAAATTTCAGAGCTATGATTTACAACCAAACCAGAACGAGATGCGGCACGGTGATGCCGTTGCTGATGGGATGTACCAAACCTCAGCCGATTGAAGTTCTCCAGCAGGAAGAGCCCATTGTCTATGACCCGGTCAATCAGTTGGTCATCTATGACATGCGAATCGTTGGAACCCGTTCCCTGAAAATCACTCATTGGGTGAAACTCCCCAGCCGCACGCAGATGAGTGATAAAAAGAACGAAATCGACGACCAGAAGAGCGTAAAATGATCCTGATTATCACCAATAAGGAGGACGCACACCCTACGCCGGTAATTGAGCGATTGTCGGCGCGGGGCGTGCCGGTCTTCCGGTTGAATACGGAGGTGCTGCTCACCGATTACGATTTTGGCTGGGTGGCCGATGACGTTCATGGCATCTCTTTTTGGATTCGTTGTCGACTCAATGGATTAGAGACAACCGGCAGAGAGATAACGGCTGTTTGGGATCGTCGTCCGGAAAAGCCCGAAGAGCTTCCCTATCCGAGCACTCCGGAGATTGACCGGCACAATCGCGAGGAGGCGCTCGGTTTCCTGGTATTCCTGCGCTACTGGCTCAAGGACATTCCCGCCATCGGCAGCATTGTCAACGATCGCCCGGCAGCATCCAAGATGCTGCAATATGCAATTGCCCGCGAAGTCGGATTTAAGATTCCGAGGAGCTGCTTTTCCAATGTCAAGGAACCGTTTCTGAATATGTCTCGGGAGTGTACTGATCTGATTCTAAAGCCGATTGAGGTGTGCGACATCTGGGATGAGAAGCAGGGTGTGGACTATGTTTTCTATGCGCAGAAGACCCCGGCAGCCTCTCTGCGGGAGGTTCCGGATGCGGCCTTCTCGCAGACGGTAAGTTTCGTCCAGGAGTATATCGAAAAGGCGTTCGAATTGCGGGTTACGGTGGTCGGAGACGAGGTTTTTGCCTGCAAAATCGATTCGCAGGCGCAGCAGGAGGATACAGGACGCATCGACTGGCGCCAGGGATATGAACATGGGCTGAGGCAAGAGGCGTATGCCTTGCCGGACTCCGTCGCGTCGCAATGCGTGGTGTTTCTGCGTCGGATGGGCCTCAATTTCGGTTGTTTTGACTTCATCGTTACCCCCTTGGGCGAATACGTCTTTCTCGAATGCAACCCCAACGGTCAATGGTTGTGGATTGAACTGGCTGTCGGATTAAAAATTTCGGAGGCTATTGCCGATTTTCTGCAGAACCCATCCGCGAAACAAATCCCTGTCGAATCATAAAAAGCGAATATCATGGTAGGCTGTTTAACCTTTATATTGCTGGCGTTGAGTATCATCATCCTTGTTGCTGTTGATGTAATCGTGTGGATGTTTGCCCCCTGGCAGGCCGGACTTGCCTGTATATTGCCCATCATCGGATTTCTGATAGCCTATAAGTACAGCGTCGAGATGAGTATTGCGCCACGAGATTTTTGGGCCAATCCCAGTTGGGAGATTGCCAAGAAAAAACTGGGTTATGCATGGTCAACGGCCTTTACCCTCCTTTTTCTCCTCTTAATCGCCTCCGCTGCTGTATCGCAGTCGTAGAGTTATTCCGTTTTTCACTGGCAACATCCCGATCCCGATGCCATGATTGTGTATGACCGATGTGCGGCCGATACCGTATTACAGCGCTTGTCCGTTAATAAGATGCCACGCTTCTGGAGGTGTTTCGCTTCTGATAATGTTTATTTGAATTGGAATCAACAATAGGAAAAAAGCGTTCATCTAATTAAATTTGTGTTTACATAAATCTTTATTATGTTATGAAAGAATCGTTGAAAACGGCTATTTTCCCGTTGTATGAGGAATTGGCGAAAATCGAACAGGAGAAAAGCTACACGACGTTTTGCGTGCAGTGGGGTGAAAAATACCAACCCGGGGGTATGTTGTTCGTTGGGCGAGCGACTTACGGATGGGCCGTAGATGACCGGGATACTGAACGGTTGTTCACTGATGGTTGCGAATCGCAGGTATTTGCCCGTCCCGACCAGATGAAGTGGGTGGAGAGCTACTGGGAAAAATCCGCATTCTGGCGGGTTATCCGGAACGTTACGCAGGGTGTGATTGGTTCGCAGCCGGATTGGTATGAATACGTTGCGTGGGACAATCTTTACAAACTGTCTCCGGATGGCTCGAATCCTTCCAATGCGCTGTGCAGGAAACAGGGAAACCTCTGTTTTGAGATTTTCAAGCAGGAATTGACTGTCCTGCGGCCAAAGGTGGTCATACTGCTTACCGGGAAAAGTTGGTACTATGATTTTCTGTGCAGTGTGAACAATGATACGGCGCCTGCTGTTCTGGGGGAGAAAAACTGGTCCAGGTACAAGGCCGTTGTTTACAAAATCGGAGATGTCGTATTCATTGGGACAGAACATCCGCAAGGGAAAGCGGAGGCGGAACATGCCGCTGCCTTGACGGAACTGGCGAAGAAATACATGTAGCCACTGATTCCGGAATAGAATAGAATTGGATTGCGACAAGCCCCCTCTTTTGAAAAGAGGGGGTTTTGTTTAAAAGAATATTTCAAGTTGCAAGTTGAGTCATATTTTGGCGCAACCTATCCCGAACTTTGTCTCTGAAATCAAATTCGGATGCCATGAAACGAAGATCGGAAGCGAAAGAAACAGTTTGGGATACGGAGACTAAACAGGTTCAAGACGGAAAGAAGTCGAAGCAAACCTTAATTGGTGCCATCGAGCAAATTGTCAACCTGGCAGTTGAGCTGAAACTCGGGGATACCTTCCAAGAAAAGGCCCGCCCAGCCTTGGCGTATATTGCCGAGCGTATGTCGATTAGCGAAGAGCAGGCTTTGGTTTTCGCTCTCTTTATTGAAAAAAGCACAGACGACCATATCCAAATCAGCGACTTCGCCGAGTTGGTGGGGTGCCGTACAGTGCGTATTATTTCGATGATGGCCGAAGCCGATATATTGGTCGAAAAACGTCTCATCCGACGCATCAAGGATGGAGATTCTATCTGTTATTCCGTGCCGATGGAGGTGGTGAACGCCACCAAGGAGAACCGGGTATATACTCCGGCTCCGATTGATCATTTGACAACGGAACAACTTTTCGACCGGATGGCCGAGGTTTTTGAGGGAACCGATAAGGAGCGGCTGTTGCAGGAACTTGACCTGTTGGTTGCCGCCAACCCGCAGCTTGCCTTCTGTCGGACGTTTCAATCCTATGATTTAAGAAATTACGACGAAGAAAGGTTGCTTTTGTACGTTTTCTGCAATCGTTTTATCAACCTGGACGATGACATGATAGGAGAACATGATTGGAAAGATTATTTTTCCCGCGGCAAGAGGGGTTTCATATCCTGGTGTCTGAAAAATAGGAATCTTCGTTTGCTGCGGCAGAATATCCTCGAAAACTGCAACTCCGGCGGCATGAATGATCCGGAGTATTATCATTTGACGAGCAAGGCCAAGGAAGAGTTGTTCGCTGATCTACAGTGGGTAAATCAGCAGACCAAACAGAAAAGTCACCTGCTTGACTACACGACCTTCACCGCCAAGGAGCTCTTCTATAACCCGGCGGTGCAGCGGCAGATTGACCGATTGGGAGAACTCCTCGCTCCCGAACACTTCGCCGAGATTCAGCAACGGCTGGAGGCGGGCGGCATGCGCAAGGGATTCGCCTGCCTCTTTTACGGTGCGCCGGGAACGGGCAAGACCGAAACGGTCTACCAGCTGGCGCGTCGTACAGGGCGCGATCTGATGATTGTCGACGTTTCACAGATCAAAAGTTGTTGGGTCGGTGAGAGCGAAAAGAATATCAAGGCGGCTTTCAATCGCTACCGCTCTTATGTGCGCCAGTCGGAGCCGGCTCCGATTCTGCTCTTCAACGAAGCGGATGCCGTGTTGGGGATTCGTCAGGAGGGGGCACAACGGGCCGTTGAAAAGATGGAAAACTCAATCCAGAATATTATTTTGCAGGAGATGGAGCAGCTGGAGGGCATTCTAATCGCCACAACCAACCTCACACAGAATCTGGACAAGGCTTTCGAGCGGCGCTTTCTCTATAAAATTGAGTTCGAGAAGCCCTCCCGGGAGGCAAAGAGTCGGATCTGGCGGTCGATGATTCCGACACTTGATGAGCAGACAGCCGCTACGCTGGCCAAACGGTACGATTTCAGCGGCGGGCAGATCGAGAATGTCGCCCGCAAACGGACGGTCGATATGATTCTTCGGGGTGAGGAGCCCTCGATCGAGCAACTCGATGAATATTGCCGTTCGGAGATGCTCGGACAGCCGGAGCGGACGCGGCGCAAAATCGGATTTTGAGTTTGTATTTGACTCGAAAATTTCGTATCTTTGTCGAAAGCATTGGGATGCAAACGAGTGCATGATGACCGCATCGCGGGAGTGACCTTTGAGAAAAATGCTTCGCGTAATGCGCTGATTGTGAACGAGGAATATGCTTAAGTCGGAAATCCGTTTTCCGCTCCAGAGGAGGAGTTTTCCCAGAAAGGGGATGCTCCTCTTTTTTTTCTGCATCAGTGGTTGTGTGGGGTCCGACACCACGCAAGAACCATCCCCAAGCCGCAAAGCCAAGCCCGACAAAGCAGCGGCAGGCCGGCAAAAACCGCCCGGCAGTAAAATTATGCGGGGTCGGGCTTGCCGAAATACTCATTTTTTTCTATCTTTACGTATCGGCCGAAACGCCGCACCCAGACGGATGGTGCATCCGCAGCTGCAGAGAGCTGCCGCCACACCCGACGCCTCGACCGACCCGATATCCAACCACACGTCAAGCCATGAACATCCGGATTTTTCGCATCACGCTGTTGACGCTTCTTAGCGTCCTTACAATCAGTTCAGTAAACGCCGCCTCGACCGTCCAGGGGCGCATCTATCTCAAGGACGGACGCATCATCGAATGCGGTGAAAAAGACCGCATCAAGCTCCCCAAACACGCACAGGACGTCAAGTTGTTGCGGCGCGCTTTCTACAAGGACAAGAGCAAAGAGGTCTACCAATACGAGGAGATTGACTCGATGGTCTGCTGGCATGCAACGGCGCCCGAACACCGGCAGAAGTTCATCCCGGCACCCGGGGTCGGCTGGCTGTGGGTCTACTTCGAGACGCCGTACATCTGCGTCGGGGTCTTCGCACAGAAGGGCTACGGCATCGATTCGAACGGAGGCATCGAGGTGCTGGTCAAGTACCGCTCGCTGAGCCGTTCGCGCACGGCCTACTACCTGCGCAAGGCAGGCGAGGAGGAGTTCTACGACGCGGGGTCGGCCAGCCGTCAGGGCAAGGGGCGCTTCCGCGAGTCGGTGGCCGCCTACGTGGCCGATGACCCCGCACTGTCCGCCGAGATTCTCCGGTCGGAGAGCCGCGACCGCAGCCGGACGATTCTGATGCTCGAAAACTACTGTCCCGCAGACGAAGAAAAACCTGTAAAAGAATAGTGCCGTATGAAATCGTTCTTCCTTTGTGCGCTGGCCCTGGCGGCCACCGTCGGCATCGCGACGCATGCCGAAGCCCGGAAACCCGCGGATGCGGAGTCGGACCACGTGATTGTCACCCTCAAGTCGGGCGAAAAGGTCGACTGCTATGTCCACAGGGGCTGGCATGCCGAAAATTCGGTCTTCAAGAAGGAGAACTACTCGTTCAAGGTGACCCGGACACCCGATGACAAGGAGCCGATTCAATATACTGCAGACGATGTGGTGAGCATCGACTACGTGGAGACCACGGCGGACCATCCCGACGGTCTGCGCTGGGAGTCGCATCCGCTCGCCCGGCCCAACTTTGCAAGCCGCTACCACACGATGCAGAGGCTCTTCTGCGTCGACAAGGTGGGTAAGAACGCCACAACCTACTGGTGGAAAATCTGGGTCGCATCGGGATTCAACGGCATGGGCCGCTCGCTCCAGACCAACTACGGCGTCCGCTTCCACAACGACCCCGAAGGGATTGTCTATCCCTACATGCTGGTCAACTCGGTGCTGATGAAGGACCGCTATCCCGGTCTGAAGGAGTTCTGCAAGAAGTGGTTCAAGGGCTCCGAAGGCAAGGTCCACAAGAAGGAGGCCGAGGAGAACGACGCCTGGATTCTCGACATGTACGATGCCTATCTCGAGCAGATGGGCGACAAAGCGGCCGAGCTGCCATATCCCATTCCCGACAAGAAAGACAGCGAAGAGTAACCGACAGGGCGGGCAGCTCTGCCGGCAGGGTTGCCGGTTCTACGGCCAAAGCCGCCTAAGGGCAGGAGCAGCAGGGTAGCGCCCCTCCAAAAAAGAAGCCGC
>ENA-OPVK01000838-OPVK01000838.1-human-gut-metagenome-genome-assembly--contig:-NODE-838-length-20579-cov-9.106997_pt1 | contig 20579 bp, 20 predicted proteins | sample MGYA00241495_ERZ501982 | MGnify/ENA primary metagenome ERZ501982 (study PRJEB25962, sample SAMEA2042002) | human gut metagenome | biome: human gut; feature: human-associated habitat; material: faeces...
TGCCTGTCGGCATAGAAAAAGGACAGTCGATTTCTCGGCTGCCCTTTTGGGTGGGTATTAAGTTTTATTGTGTGCTGTTTTATCTTACCCTTATTGTTTTGACACTTTACTTAAACGGGATATTTCATCATCATTATTCAATAATCGTGTTGATAGCAGACTGTACCGCTTTATATCTCCCCTCATTTGAGTGTGCCGCTAAACAGGTAATTAAATATGCTTTTCCATCTTTTTCATACAGAACAACAATGTTATAGGAAGATGCCATTGTTCCTGTTTTCATTCCTTTAACATTTGCATTATAGTACGGTGAATTTTCATCTAAAAATTCATTTGTATTTTTCCATGTAAATTCACCTTGCGGAGTTTGAATTGAAAATTCGCTTTTTCCAATACATTCTTTAACAAAATCGTAGTTAAGGAGCTTCAACGCTACGCGGTTAATGTCATCTAAATGAGAGTCAGCTTGCATAGACGCGCCACTTGGGTCATTATATAAATTTGTTTTGGAATAGCCTGCTTCGATTAAATACTCACTAAGTTCTGTCATGAAATAATCTATATATTCCGTTGCTGTATAACCTTCGCCTAATTCGTTTTTAGCGATATGATATGCCAACGCATAGGCTGCGTCATTTCCGGAAGGAACAAGCATAGCCTCCATGATTTGTTTAACTGTGTATTCCCCAGCATACAGATTTGCTAAAGATGAACCCGCCGGAACAAGTTCTAATACCTCTTGATTTACTTCAACAATATCTTCCAAATCTACTTTTCCCAAAGCATAATCAATGGCAAATAGTTTTGCCAAACTTGCGACAGTGGGCAACTGGCTATCACCCTCGTAAAATAAATATTCTTCTTGCTCAATATCATAAACAGAAAATGAAAGAGCGTCCTGCGGAATGTTAAGCTCGTTCGTACTTAGTTGAAAATCAATTTTTTTATAGATGTCCTTTAAGAAATCAAAACGATAAATCCCTGTTTTGTGTAGCCCAATTACTGCAACAAATGCTATAAACAACACTGTTACAAAAGCTATTATCTTTTTACATTTTCTATGCTTCTTCATATTTTTTCTCCCACGAATTTATATCTGCCATTCTGTGCCTTTGAGAAAAGTATAGCACAAGAATATGAACAAATCCACATTATTTCAACAAGTTTGTAGTGCTGTTTTCTCTGGCATATCGCCGCGTTGCTTCCCGTCGTTCCTCGCTGTATGGGGCGGTCAGACGGAAAGAGAAACGCCCCTTTGCAATATCAAACTCCATGCAGCCCGTTTCGGGGTCTGCGTCGGTCTGGCGGCACTGGTCGGGGTGCTGTCCGGCGTAGGCGGCAAGCCGCTTCTTTAAGTCGGTGTTGTGGGTGCGGATATGGATAAGGGGGTCTTTCTCGTCAAACCAAATATCGGTGGTCTTTTCCTGCTTCGTAAGCCCTGTTCTCATAAACTCTCCTTTCTGCGCCCCTGTTACGCAATAGGGGCATTTTTCGGGTGTTTTTCCCGGCTCTTGACTTGGGGAAAATGAGGATTTTCAAATAGAAACCGCCCGGACAGGGAATGGTTCGTCGGGGCGGCTGTTATCGCAAGATTTCTGTTTTTTCCGGCTCTTGACCGTCAGACGCGGATAAACGCGAGCTGTCGGCAAGTACCAGTTTGAGCAGCTTGTCGCGGAATGTTTCTGTGCTGCTGTGATTGAAAAATAACTCCGCAACAATGGTCTGCCCGTTCCTCTGGGTCGTGATGATACTGTCGGGGGTCTGTTCTGCCATAGGCGGCTCCTTTCTTTGGGCGTAAAAGAGGGATTTCCCGTAGTTCGGAAAATCCCTCTTGGTTGACGGTTATTCTGTTTTACTGTGTGGGCTGTGCGGCGGCTGCCTGCGCCTTTCTCCTTGCCCGGTATTCCCGCGCTTTCATGCGGTCATACTCCCGCTGCTTTTCAAGGTTTCGCGCCCGGTATTCCCTTGAATAGTTGCGGTGGTAGGCGCGGCTCTTTTCCTTTTTGGCTTCTTCGATTTCCTCCCGCATTTGCCGGATTTCCTGCTCGGTCGGTTCTGCAAGCTGTGTCACTTCATTCTCAAACTTGCCGATATAATTGAAATATATGCTGATGTGCTGGATTGCGTATCTCGCCCTTTTCTGGTCGCGCTCATGCACTTCAATCCGGCTGATAAACTCGTTGAGAATGGCGGGGGTCAGGTCGGTAAAGGCGGCATGGCGTTCCGTCAGCTTCAAAAACTTCTGCGCCCGTCCTCCCGCGTTCTCATAAGCGGATAGCTGCTCTTGGAGCGTGGCAAGCTCCGCTTTCAGCGCGTAGTATTCTTCCGAATACTTCTGCGACATCTGCTCATAGCGGTCTTGCGGGATCGTGCCGAGGGCGTTGTCCTCGTAGAGCTTATTCAGCACCTTGTCAATCTGTTCAAGGCGCGTCGTGATTTGCGGAATACGCTTCTGCTGCTTTTTGGTCTGGTCGGTCTGCTGCATGGCAAGGTTCTTTTTCACTAAGGCTTCAAACTCCGCCCGGTTGCTGATAGAATAGTCCTCGATTTTCTTCAGCACTTCCGCGATGGTCTGCATGAGCAAGTCCGCGTCCATGATGTGCGGGGAATGGCATTTGGGGTTCTTGGCTTTTCCCTTGTGGTACTCGCTGCAAAAAGCAACGTGCCGCTTGCCGCCGTTCCGGTAATCAATACGAATGTGCATTTTTGCGCCGCAGTCCTTACAGAAAAGTAAGCCGGACAGAGGGTGGATTTCCCCGTCCCCGTTGGGGCGTCTGACGGGTGCGTTTTCCAAAATCCGCTGTACGGTTTCAAAATCGCTGCGGCTGATAATCGGCTCATGCACATTTTCTGTGATGTGCCACTGGCTCCGGTCTACATAGTGGTTATGCTTATCCCGGAAATGCTTTGTAGTCTTGAAGTTGACTACATCTCCGCAATACTCCTGCCGTGTGAGGATATTGGTCAAGGTGGCTTTGTTCCACTTGCAGCGGTTATCCTCGTTGAGCGCCTTATTTTTACAGGTTCCCCGCCCTCGGTCTTTCATGTAGAAAGTGGGGGTTGGGATTTGCTCCTGTGTCAGATATACGGCGATTTGATTGCGGTTCTTCCCGCCGATAAACAGACGGAAAATCAAACGGACAACCTCGGCGGCTTCCTCGTCGATTATCCAAAAATCCTTGTTGTCCGGGTCTTTGACATAGCCGTAAGGGGCTTCGGTGACAATCGGCTTTCCACTCATGCCTTTGGTCTTAATGCCCGTTTTCACTTTCTTGCTGATGTCCTTTGCGTACCACTCCGACATGATATTGATAAAGGGCGCAAACTCCAATGTGTCGGGCTTCTCGCTGTCAATGCCGTTGTTGACCGCGATAAAGCGCACATTGTTCCGTCTGAATATCTCCATCGCGTTGCCGACTTGGAGATAGTCACGCCCCCAGCGGGTAAGGTCTTTCATAATGCAGACACCGATTTTCCCGTTTTCCACATCGTCCATCATGCGGGAGTAGGCGGAACGGTCAAAAAACCTGCCGCTTTCGTCATCGTCGATGTAGTGCCGGATATTGGTTAGGTGCTGCCCTCTGGCATAGTTCTCCAAAAATATTTTTTGGTTCTGTATGCTGTTGCTCTCGCCGCCGTCCCTGTCCTCGTCGCCCACGGAAAGGCGGGAGTAAAGGGCTGTAATTTTGCTATAATCAGTCATGTGCATAACCTCCTGTGCGCCCATGTATGTGTCATTTACACTTAAAATTATGCACTCCAACGCGCCGAACCGTATTCTGTCCCGCGGCGGTATTTCTTCGCGTTCTTGCCTTTGGTGTAGATAATCAGCCGGACAATGACCGCCCCCGCAATGCCTAAAGCTAAGTCTGCCGGGTGGAAGCTCGGCGCGATACTGGAAAAGGCGGCGGTAAAACCGTCCCCAAGATGTAGCAGCTTTGCGCTCGCGTCCGCGCCGGGGGAGAGCCGGACAGCCGCGCCCACTTTATCAAAGAGCCAGACAAAGAGCAGATACGGGAGATTTAAGATAAGCAGCTTCTTGATTTCCGGCTTCATAGCGATACCTCCCTGTCTTTGTTCTTGACCTTTGCCCGTTCCGCGTTCTTGCCCTGTGCAGCTTCTTTGAGGGTAGAGAGCAGCTTTCGGATTGAGGGCTTTTTCTCCTGTGTCAGCTTTTTTGCGGAAAATTCCTTAAAGGCGGCGGTCAGCACGTCCGCGTCCCGCCCCTTGAAGAAAACCAGATAGCGGGGCGGGCTTTCCGTCGCGTCCTTTTTCAGCGCAAAGTCGATACCGTACTTTTTCGCCGTACTCTCAAAGGCTTTGATATTGCCCTCGGTAATCTCAATGTTGGAAACGCCCGCGTTCTGCTTCATAAGCTGCTTTAAGCTCTGCTTGCCCTGTGGCGGTTTTGCAAGCTGCTTTTTGCCCTTTGACAGTATGGCTTTCATTGCCTTTTGGAGCGTCTGCGCGGTCAGCTTCCCGGTCTTGATGTAAAGGGCTATGGTCTTTTCGTTTACTTCGTCCTGCAATTTGTCGCGTCCTCCTTTCGCGTTTCTTTATGGGGCGGCGGTCAGATACGCACCCGCAGCCCGTTCAAGTCCTCGGCTCTGATACCCACAAGATACCAGTTGTCGCCGTACTCAATCCGGGTCGGCTTCCACTTGCCCCGCACGAATACGTCAAAGCACTCGCCGCAATGCAAGCCCCCGTAGTAGCTGTTTAAGTCAAAGCGGATGTCGTAACGGTCGGTGCGCTCGTCAAATACCAATGCTCCTGTCATTTTCTGTGCCATAATAAAATCCTCCTTTTGTGGTTGTGGGTGGTTACAGGCTTTCGCCCTCGTTGCATGAATAATAGTCCGGGTCGCCGTACTGCGGCTTTTTCGGTGACAGTGCGCCGCTTGCCATGTCATGGGCGACAAGGGAAGTGTAATAATTGCCGATAGTGGACGGGGCGTTGAAAAGGGCTGCTTTCAGATATTGCTTGATGTTGCGGATTTTCGTTGTGTTCTCCCGCATACAGTCAAGCACAAAGCGGATATGCTCGCCGTCCAGTTTCATAAACTTAGATTTCACAAGCTCTGCCGGGTAGTCGTCCCCCGCAATCCGTACCCGCTTTCTGGCGGTGCATACGGTTTCAAGCATGAGGTCTACAATCTCGTCAAGCCTGTCACTGTCAAACTTCATGTCCTGTTTGAGAATGTCGTAGTCGATATTGTCCTTGATGATTTCCCGGTATATATCAACTGCGCTCTGTGCTGTCGCTTCCGTTCCTTTCCGTTCCGGCGGCGTAGCCGCTTCTCTGCAAGGAGAGGGGTTAGGGGAAAGGATAGGAATGGAATGGGTACTTTGTTCATCAGTAATTATTTTTTCTTTTTTTGGTAAGTCAGTTCTTTGTATATCTTTATTTAATTGCGTTGGATTTTCCAACGTAGGTTTTTCCAATGTTGGTTTTTCCTGTGTTGGATTATCCAATGTTGGATTTTCCAATGTTGGTAAATCCGGCGTAGGCGGCTGCGGCTGCTCGAATATCACATAGTCCGCGCCCCGCAAGCGTCCTTTCTCGTCGCGCTCCCTTGAACGGACGATATACCCGGCGCGTTCAAGCTCCTTAATGGCTTCGCGGATAGCGTCTATCTTCTCCCGGTTGATAAGGGATAAGCCTTTCAAGGTGTAGTCCCAATCTTCGGGGAGTGACAGCATTTGCGACAACAGCCCCTTTGCCTTTAGGGAAAGCTCCTTGTTGCGTAGGTGGTGGTTGCTCATTACGGTGTAGCCCTTGTTCCGTTCCACTCTGAAAACTGCCATAGTTCATAGCTCCTTTGCTTTGGATTTGTTACGCAGTAGAAGCGCGGTTTCGGGGAATAAGGTATAAATCCCTTGCCGCGCCAGATACACACCCGCAAAACCGCTTGTAGCAAGGCTTTTTCTGCCCCTACTGCGTAACAAAGGGCATGAAAAAAGCGGCGTTCCTGTTCTCCCATGTAGAGAGTAAGAAACGCCGCTTCTGCGTCGTATTCAGTTTTTAGTACAATACCCTGCTTGTCCGTCGCTCGAAAAACCTTGATTTTCCAGTGTTTTCAAAAGTATCGTTATCTAACGTCAGCTTTTGACCGTCCCGCGTGGCAGGATATCGTGACGCTTATCGAGGCGGGGCTGGTGCGTACTCTGATTGTGAAGGATATGTCCCGCTTGGGTCGCGAGTATCTGAAGGTCGGTGAGCTGACGGAACTGTACTTCCCGTCCAAGGGTGTCCGCTTCATCGCGGTCAACGATGGCGTGGATTCACTGGTGGAGAGCAGCAGTGACTTCAACCCCATCCGCAACTGGGCCAACGAACTCCACGCCAAGGACACCAGCCGCAAGGTACGTTCCGTGAAACGGATGCAGGCGGAGAACGGAGAACGCTTAGGCGGCAAGCCGCCCTACGGCTACCGCAAGCGGGACGATGACAGCAAGCGACTCGTACCCGACGAGGAGACAAAGGGCGTCGTCCTGCGTATCTTCAAGCTCTGCGCCGAAGGGAAGGGGCCGAACCAGATCGCCCGCATACTGCGGGATGACCATGTGCTGAATCCCACTAATCAGTACTACCAACAGACCGGTGTGGCCTGCACACGGCTGGATACCACGCGCCCGTATAACTGGTGCGGCGCAACGGTGGCGAACATCTTATCCAACCCTGTGTACCTTGGTCACACACTGAATATGCAGAGCAGCACCCTGTCCTATAAGAACAAGCAGATATTCCACCGTCCGCCGGAGGAACAGGTGTTGGTGAAGAACACCCATGAGGCCATCATCGACCAAGAGCTATGGGACACGGTGCAGCGCGTTCGGGAACACAAACGCCGTCCGCCCAAGCACATGGATGCGCCGGGACTGTTCGCCGGATTAGTCTACTGCGCTGACTGCGGCGGGTACATGGTGCTGTGCCGCACGGGTAAGATGAAGCCGGAACGGTACTACTTCCGCTGCTCCACCTACGGCAAGCGAGGCAAGGATGCCTGCACGGCTCACCACATCACGGAAGCCAGCTTGAAAGCCATTGTGCTGGATGACCTGCGGCGGGTAACGCACTTCGCACGGACGAAGAATCGCCAGTTCGCTGCTTACATCAACCGCAAGAACACGGCGCAGCTCCGCAAGGAGATGACCGCCACCCAGCGGGAACTGGACAAAATGGTGAAGCGGAATGCGGAGCTGTCGGTCTTGTTCAAGCGGCTCTACGAGGACAACGTGCTGGGCAAGATCAGCAACGAGCAGTTCCGGATGCTGTCCGCCGACTACAATGCCGAGCAGAAACAGTTGGCAGCGTCCATCCCGGAGAAGCAAGTGAAACTGGAAAAGCTGAAAGCCTCCGCCGCCAACGTGGATGCCTTCATTGAGAAGGCCAGCCGGCACACGGAAATCTCTGAGCTGACGCCGGAGCTGCTGTGGACGTTCATTGAACGCATCGACATTGGCGAGAGACCGGGTCGCTACAACCGCAATGGTATGCAGGAGGTGCGGATCATCTACCGCGACATCGGTGTCGTAGACAGCACCATGTCCGCAGAAGATGCCGAGAGTGCCGAAGTCCACTTCATTCCTTCTCTGGAAATGGTCGTACAGCAGATGGCCGCGCAGACGCAGGTGTCGTAAGCGCAGAAAATCAAGACAGAAAAAGAACAGGCAGGCAGCGGCTTGCGCCACTGCCTGCCCATACAAAAGGTCAGGCCACTTTGTGTACCTGTGAGAAACACCCCGAGGGGTGCTCATTTTTTTATGCCTGAAACCAGCTCCACGGCGTCTCCTGCGGCGGCGCCAGCTCAAACGCCATGGCCTTTCCCGTCTCCGGGTGCCGGAACGCCACGCCTGCCGACCACAGCGCGATGGGGGTGTCTGCGTCCGCCGCGTCCCCGTACCGCCGGTCGCCCACCAGCGGCATCCCCCGTGACGCGAATTGCACCCGTATCTGGTGTGTTCGCCCCGTCAGCAGTCGGACCCGCACCAGCGCGTATCCCGCCCGCCGGTCCAGCACCCGGTACCGCAGCCGCGCCTCCCGCACGTCCTTTCCCGGCCCCTCGGCCACATAGGTCATCCGCCGCGTCTTGTCCCGGCCCAGCAGGTCCGTCAGCTCTCCCTCGTCCGCCTTCGGCATTCCCCGCACCACCGCCAGATACGTTTTCTCGAATTCCCCCTCCCGTATCTGCCGTGACAGCTCCCCGGCGGCGTAGGCGCTCCGTGCGAACACCATCAGCCCGGCTACCGGCGCGTCCAGCCGGTGTACCGTCCGTATGCACGCGGTGTGCAGCGTCTGCCGCAGCAGCGCAGGCATCCCGCCCGGCTGATCCACCGACACCACCCCCGCCGGCTTCACCGCCACCACGATCCGCTTATCCTCATACACGATATCCATGCTGCGCCCCTTCCGTACCTGTTTTTGCCGTGCCTGACACATAGCTTACATGTTCCTATAACATCCTCTGCACTAAGGTATCATAAGCGTACAAGAAAAGTAAAGTAAAAGTAACACAAAAAGCAAGAAAAAAATACTTGACAGGACAGGTCTAATGCGTTAGACTAAAAACAGGTCTACTACATTCGACCAAGGAGGAAAACCCTGTGGAAACACCGAAAATTTTTGACAGCGAGCTGCGCTTCTGCGAGATACTGTGGTCCCATGAGCCTATAAAGAGCAGTGAGCTGGTCCGTCTCTGCGCCGAGGAGCTGGGCTGGAAAAAATCCACCACCTACACCGTGATCAAGCGTCTCGCCGAGCGCGGCGTGGTGCACACGGAGAACGCCGTGGTCACGTCGCTGGTACAGCGGGAGGACGTGCAGCGCGCCGAGAGTCGTGCCTTCGTGGCCCACAACTTTCACGGCAGCTTGCCGGCATTTCTGACGGCTTTCATGGGAAATTCAAAACTTTCCAAAGAGGATGCTGATGTGCTCCATGCCATGATCGACCGCTTCGAGCAGGAGAATTCCGGACGTAACTGAACCGCGCTGCGGCATACGATGTCATGCCCTGCGCCATAAAGGAGAAGAAAAAATGGATAGTCTGTTTACCTCCGTGCTGGAAATTTCCTGGCAGGCGGGCCTCATCGCGCTGGCGGTGATGGCGGTGCGGCCGCTGCTGCGCCGTGCGCCCCGCCGCGCCGTGTGTATGCTGTGGCTGCTGGTGGCCCTGCGGCTGCTGCTTCCCGCCCGATTGACAGTAGAGAGCCCCGTCAGCCTCCAGCAGCCCGAAAGCCCGCCCATCCAGGCCTATCAGGAGCTTCGCCAGCAGGAAAAGGTCTATGTTTCCGCCCCGCCGGAGCAGCGCCTGGAAATGGCAGGACCCGCTGCGGCACAAGGCTTTGCGCTGCTGGATCAGCTGCCCGCCATCTGGCTGACGGGCGTGGGCTGCATGGCGCTGTACATGGCCCTCAGCCTGCTGCGTATGCGCTGGCGGCTCCGCGCCGCCTCCCGCATACAGGACAATGTCTATCGCTGTACCGACTGGTCCACGCCCTTCGTGCTGGGTGTGCTTGCACCCCGCATTTATGTGCCGGAAACCGTGTCGGAGCAGGACTTTCCCCAGGTGCTCGCCCACGAAAGGTGCCATATCCGCCGCTGGGACCATGTGTGGAAACCGTTGGCGTTTCTGCTGCTGGCGGTCAACTGGTTCAACCCGGTCCTCTGGGCGGCGTATGTCCTGCTGGGCCGCGACATGGAGCGCGCCTGTGATGAAATGGTGTTGAAAAACGCCACGCCCATCCAGCGGGCCGCCTATTCCCGGGCGCTGGTGGCCTGTGCCGCCCAGCCGAAAATGGCGGCGGTGTGCCCGCTGGCCTTTGGCGAAGTGGCTGTGAAAGAAAGGGTGAAGAACGTGCTCAACTATAAGAAGCCCGCCCTCTGGGCTGTCATCCTGCTGGTCGTCGCGGCGGCCATCATCGGCGTGTGCCTGCTGACGAAGCCGGCGGAGGACAAGAGCGGCTATCCCCTGGACGCGAAGAAGCTGTACGCCCTGCGGACGGAGTATATCGGTGACAATGCCGCCGTGGGCGCGATACTGGACGCGCTGGGCTTCCGGGCGGCCGGCGCTGCCGGCGATGGTCAGGCGTATACCTACTCCTTTGAGGTCGAAACGGCCAGCGAGCCCTACGGCGTTGTGGTGCGCTACGCCTTTGCAGGCGCGCTGCCGCAGCGCACCGCGGAGTGGAACCGGGAGATGGCCCGGCGGGGCTATCTGGCGCTGGCACTCATCGACAACGCGGAATGGCTGCGGTGGGAGGACGTCGGTGCGGAAGGGGAGACCCCTGTGTCCGGCACGGTGTACGCCGGGGACTATGTGGCGGCGGACTACAACGCCGTGCGGGGGAGCGCCGCGGGCCTGCAGGCGCTGATGGATACCCTGCAGGCGTGTCTGGAGGACGGCTCCATCGCGTACTATCCCGGCGACGCCCTGTCGGACTTCACGGAGATCACCCCGTGGCCCATACTGGGCGAGGACGGCGTGGTCAGTGCAAAGGCGGAGGATTACGGTATTGTGTATGGTGCGGCGCAGCTGCCGGACTGGGAGACCGTGCCCCTGAGCTATCTGTGCGCGTACTATCTCAACGGTGACGGCGCGTATGCCGAGGGTGCCATGGACGTGCTGGCGCACCGCTACCAGCAAGCCCCCAACACGGTGAAGGCGTATCTCCGCCGGCTGGCGGGACAGCAGGTCCCCGACGGCCGGGGCGACGCATCGGAGGTGCTGCTGGCGGATATTTCCCGGTATGCCATGTCCCAGTTGACCGGCGGGCTGCCGGTGGCCGCCAGTTATGAGAGGGACCAGCTGAGCATCTCCGTGTCGGAGGTCTATTCCGTGACGTACCGCACGGTGACATACGACGAGAATTACAGCGAGGACATCCCGGTGTATGAGGTGGGCAGCGGCGCGCAGCTGTCCGTGATAAAGGGTGAGGGCTTCACCCTCTACGGACGGTACAATGAGGAGAACGTGGCGCTCCACAACGGAGATGTGGTAGAGCTGACGGAGCAGTTCGTGGGCCTGGGCATGGATGGACAGTACGCTGTACGGTTCCAGTACCGGAGCGCGGCGGAAACGGCGGAGCTGGAGGTCTATCAGATCACGTGGGAGACGGGCGGTTCCGCCAAGCAGGTCGTGCCGCTGACGGAGGAGCAGGTGCAGGCCATCCAGTCGGAGAAGGGACTGGTGCAGCCGGAGTGGCATCAGGTGTGCGCCGAGCTGCACCGCAGCGGCGAGGACGATGTCCGCTATTGGGGCACTGCCGATTACCCCGTGCCGCCCACGGTGCTGAAAATACTGACGGAGCAGTGCGGCTATACCTTCGTCACGCCGGAGGATTTCCGGGGCAATATGACTTCCGCCAAGCTGGAGTTCTACGGCGGCGAGACGTACACCGCCGCCAAAGCCGACCTGCCCGCCCTGCAGAAGATGCTCACCAACGCCAGAGACTACGGCGGCGGCGCCTGCTGGTTCACCGCCAAGCTGACGGTGACGTTCGACGACGGGCGGACGGTGTCGGTGCTGAAGGGGACGGACAGCTGCGCCAGCTTTACGTTCGGCTCGTGGAACACCGCCATGGTGTCCGACAGCGAGAACCGGCAGTTCTGGCAGATGTTCGGCGTGCCCTTTGACGAATAAACAGAGCGGAAAAGCCACCCCATCGGGGTGGCTTTTTCTTGCCCGTTTTTAGCCGTGGTAGTAGCGTTTGGCGCAGAAGTCGCGCTCTACGCGTACCTTGCCGGTGTCGGTGAGCCAGTCGGTGAAGTTGGTGAAGTTCCGCTCCACGATGCTGAATTTCAGCTCCTGCCGGGTGCGGATGTTCTCCCGCTGGCAGAAGGCGTATATCCAGTCGGAGAACGTCATGCCGTCGGTGAGGTCGTCCAGCAGCTCCCGCTCCTTGCGGTGGATGAAGGCGATGTTGCTGTCGATGAGGGCAGACAGCTCCGCGCGGTCGGTGACGACCTGCTTGTGGGCGACGATATAGGCGGGGTAGTCCGTGGCGCGGAGGGAGGCCTTGCTCTCCAGATCCCTGGCGACGAACATACTGGTGGGCAGCTTGGCGCCGTCGATCAGCGCCTGGTCGATGAGGCAGTCGCCCAGATAGGCCACGCCGTCCGGCGTGACAAAGCCCAGCTGGCCTGCCGAATGGCCGGGGAGAGACAGTACACCGAACCGGGCGCCGTCTACGTCGATGTGGTCCTCCTGGGGGAAGATGACTCGATCTGCGGTGAAGCACTCCTCCAGAAACAGCTCACGGCTCTTGCCGTAGGTCAGGGCCACGTAGTTGGCGCGGTAGCTGTCCGGGTTCACAGAGATACCGGCTTCGATCAGGGAGATGGCGGCTTTTGCGCCGTATCGCTCCTGCAAATACCGGACGTTGCCGGTGTGGTCGAAGTGGGCGTGGGAGCAGAGAATGGCGCGCAGACGCCAGCCGCTGCCGTCGATGAGCGCGGTCAGGCCGGCTCTGTCCAGCTTGGCGTAGCCGGTGTCGATGAGCACCACATCCCGGTCATTGAGCTTATAAACGGGCAGCAGGGCGGTGGCGGCGACGGCCGCATATGTATTGCCCAGCACGTGCAGAAGTTCCATGAAAATCAGCCTCCGGAAAAGTGTTTTCCCCATTATACACCGCCGGTGGGAAAAAACAAAGCTTTTCGTTTTGCATCATGCGCCGCAGGCGCAGGGTGCACGGGAGAATGCGGAGGGATCTGCAAAAAAGAATTCAGAAAAATTTTCGATTTTCCCCCTATGCAAAACGGGAGAAATAAGGTAAAATACCTGATAGAAAATTAGGGAGGAACGGCGATGGAGCAACCAGTATTCAAGCGGGTGCTGCTGAAGATCAGCGGCGAAGCGCTGGCCGGCGATAAGCACTTCGGTCTGGACTTTCAGGTCATGGGCCGGGTGGCGGACGTTATCAAGCAGTGTGTGGACATGGGTGTGCAGGTGGGTATCGTCATCGGCGGCGGCAATTTCTGGCGCGGCGTGAAGGACGGCGAGGGACACATCGAGCGCACCCGGGCCGATCACATGGGTATGCTGGCCACGGCCATGAACTGCATGGCCATGGCGGACGTGCTGGAGCAGAAGGGTGTGGACGTGCGTGTGCAGACGGCGCTGGAGATCCGGGCCGTGGCGGAGCCGTATATCCGCGCCAGAGCCATTCGGCACCTGGAAAAGGGGAGAGTGGTCATTTTTGGCTGCGGCATCGGCTGCCCGTTCTTCTCCACGGATACCGCGGCGGTGCTGCGGGCGGCGGAGATCGACGCGGACGTCATCCTGCTGGCCAAGAACATCGACGGCGTGTACGACAGCGACCCGGCCAAGAACGCCGATGCGGTGAAGTTTGACAGCATCACCTACGACGAGGTGCTCAAGCGCCACCTGGCTGTGATGGACTCTACCGCCACCAGCCTGTCCATGGACAACCATATCCCGGTGCTGGTATTTGCCCTGAAAGACCCGGAGAATATCATCCGCGCCCTGCGCGGCGAAAAAATCGGAACGATCGTGAAGGAGGACTGACCCCATGTTGAAGGACGAGTACAAGGTTTACGAGGAAAAAATGAAGAAGAGCATCGAATCCGTGATGAGCGACTTCGACACCGTGCGTGCCGGCCGCGCCAACGCTTCCGTGCTCAACCGCATCAGTGTGGACTATTACGGTACCCCCACGCCCATCCAGCAGATCGGCTCTATCGGCTCTCCTGACCCGCGGACGCTGGTCATTACCCCTTGGGATGCCAGCATTCTGAAGGGTATTGAAAAGGCCATTCAGGAGTCCGACTTGGGCATCAACCCCCAGAACGACGGTAAGTGCATTCGTCTGGCTTTCCCCCAGCTGACCGAGGAGCGCCGCAAGGAGCTGGTCAAGCAGATCCACAAGTACGCCGAGAACGGCAAGGTGGCTGTGCGGAATATCCGCCGGGATGCGATGGATAACTTCAAGAAGCAGCAGAAGGCATCCGAGATCACCGAGGACGAGCTGAAGATCGCCGAGAAGGACCTGCAGAAGCTGACCGATGACAGCTGCAAGGAGATCGACAAGATCCTGGACAACAAGGAAAAGGAATTGATGTCTGTTTAATGGGACTGTTTACGAAGAAAACGCCCCATACGGCGGGGGAGGTGGACAGGAGCCGCCTTCCCCGCCATATCGCTGTTATTATGGACGGCAACGGCCGCTGGGCGAAAAAACGCGGCCTGCCCCGCACGGTGGGGCACAAGGCGGGGGCAGAGGTGTTCCGCGACATCGCCACCTACTGCAAGGAACTGGGAGTGGAATACCTGACGGTATACGCCTTTTCCACAGAGAACTGGAAGCGGCCCGCCGATGAGGTGAATACCATCATGGGCCTGTTGGAGCAGTATCTGCGGGAAGCTATCGACACCATGGAAAAGGAGCACATCCGCCTGCGGTTCTTCGGCGACCTCAGCGCACTGTCCCCGGAGCTGCAGGCGCTGGCGCATGAGACGGATGACATCTCCGGCCGCTATGCGGGGTTCCAGGCCAATGTGTGTCTGAATTACGGCGGCAGGGCGGAGATACTGCGGGCGGCGCGGCTGTGCGCGGAGCAGGGGGTGGACTGGACGGAGGAGAACCTCTCCGCCAATATGTACTCTGCCGATATCCCCGACCCGGAGCTGATCATCCGCCCCAGCGGCGAGATACGGCTGAGCAATTTCATGCTGTGGCAGTGTGCCTACAGCGAATTCTATTTCTGCGACACGCTGTGGCCGGATTTTACCCGGCAGGATATGGACAGAGCGATCATCGACTATCAGCGGCGGGATCGCCGGTTCGGCGGCGTAAAGTGAGGTGACGACCATGAAACAGAGAATACTGGTGGCGATCATCGGCGTGCCGGCATTGATCGGCGTGCTGTGCTTCGCACCGGATTGGGCCACGGCGGTGCTGGTGGCGGCGCTGTGCGTCATCGGCTGCCATGAGTTCATGCCGCGCCGGAGAAAGCGGCGCACTGGTGGGGGCTGGCGGCCACGCTGGCGGTGTTCACCGTGTTCACGGTGTATTTCAGCGGCGGTGACTTCACGGGTACCGCCATACATACGATCATGGTATGGCTGCTGGCGGCGCTGATCGTGGTGATGTTCATCGCGGCGGTGCAGGCATTCGGCAAAGACGACGAGCTGGATTTTCCGGATATCAGCGCTATGGCGGTGTCCGGATTGGTGATCCCGCTGGCGCTGGGCTGCCTGGTGCGGCTGCGGATGCTGGAATACGGCGCCGGACTGGTGCTGATCCCGCTGGTGTCGGCGTTTATGAGCGACTCTCTGGCGCTGTTCGGCGGTATGCTGTTCGGGAAAACAAAGCTGGCGCCCAGAGTCAGCCCGAAGAAGACACGGGAGGGTGCGGTCAGCGGTCTGGTGGGCGGCATGGTGGGAATGATCCTGTTCCGGATATTCTTCTTCCTATGTACGGAGGTGCAGCTGCACATCGGCTGGTGTGTGCTGTTGGGCCTCGTGGGCGCGGTGCTGGGGCAGCTGGGCGACCTGAGCTTCTCCTGCGTGAAGCGGCAGTGCGGCATCAAGGACTACGGACGGCTGCTGCCGGGCCACGGCGGCGTGCTGGACCGGTTCGATAGTGTGATCTTCGCTGCACCGGTGACGTGGATGCTTATCAACGCTGTGACGCTGTATTGAGGAAGGACCTATGACGAAAACCATCGCCCTGTTGGGGGCTACCGGCTCCATCGGGCGGCAGACGCTGGAGGTGGCCGGGGAGCTGGGCCTCCGCGTGGCGGCGCTGACCGCCAATACACAGGTAGACCTGTTGGAGCAGCAGGCGCGGCAGTATATGCCGCGCCTTGCGGTGCTGTATGACGAAAATGCGGCGCTGGCGCTGAAAAAACGGCTGCGGGGGACCGGCATTGAGGTCATGGCAGGGGAGGAGGGCCTGTTGGCTGCCGCCGCTATGACCGAGGCGGACACGGTGGTGACTGCCGTGATGGGCAGCGTGGGGCTGCGTCCCACACTGGCGGCCATCCAAAAGGGCAAGCGCATCGCGCTGGCCAATAAGGAAACGCTGGTGTGCGCCGGTGAGCTGGTGATGGATGCGGCGGAGAAATACGGCGCGGAGATCGTGCCGGTGGACAGTGAGCACAGCGCGGTGTTTCAGTGCTTGCAGGGCTGCCGGGACCGGGGTGAGGTGCGGCGTATCCTGCTGACCTGCTCCGGCGGGCCGTTCTACGGAAGGACCTTCGACGAGCTGGAGCACATGACGGCGGCGGATGCCCTGCGCCATCCCAACTGGCACATGGGACCGAAGATCACGGTGGACTCCGCCACACTGATGAACAAGGGACTGGAGATCATCGAGGCCATGCGGCTCTATCGCCTGCCGGTGGAGCAGGTGCAGGCGGTGATACACCGCCAGAGCATCGTGCATTCGCTGGTGGAGTTCCGGGACGGGGCGCTGCTGGCGCAGCTGGGCACGCCGGATATGAAGCTGCCCATCCGCTATGCCATGACGTATCCCCACCGGGCCGAGAGCCCGGATAAGCCGCTTGATCTGCTGACCTGCGGCGCGCTGACCTTTGCCGAGCCGGACGAGAGGGCGTTTCCCTGTCTGCGTCTGGCACGGTATGCCGCAGCGGTGGGCGGCACCGCCTGCGCCATACTCAACGGCGCCAACGAGGCGGCCGTGGGAATGTTTCTGCGAGGCGAGATCGGCTTTAACGATATCTCCCGGCGGGTGGAGCGCGCGTTGGAGCGGGTGCCGGTGCAATATCAGCCAAGCCTTGCGGATATACTGGAAGCAGACAAGGCGGCGCGGCGCGCCGCCCTGTGACATCCGGAAAAGGAGCTTGCATACATGATCGTATATATCATAGCGGCCCTGCTGGTGTTCGGTATTTTGATCGCCGTCCATGAGCTGGGGCACTTCCTGGCGGCCAAGGCCTGCGGCGTGCGGGTCAACGAGTTTGCCATCGGCATGGGACCGGTGCTATGGAAAAAGCAGCGGGGGGATACCCAGTATTCTCTGCGGGCTTTTCCGGTGGGCGGTTTCTGTGCCATGGAGGGGGAAGAGGAGGACTCTGACGATCCGGCGGCGCTGAACCGCCAGGGCTTTTGGAAAAAGCTGATCATTTTTGCCGCCGGCGCGGCCATGAATTTTCTGGCGGGGCTTATCATCATCTTCTGCCTGTATGCGCCGGCGCAGGGGTTCTATCAGCCGGTGATCTCCGGCTTTGCCGAGGGTTGTCCGTTGGAGAGCGCCGACGGCTTGCAGACCGGGGACCGGCTGGTGTCCATCGATGGGGAGCGCGTGTACATTTACAGCGACGTGAGCCTGCTGCTTGGCCTGAATAAGACCGGCACATTCGACCTGGTGGTGGACCGCGGCGGGGAGAAGGTGTATCTGGACGACTTTGCCATGACGAGACAGACGTATACCGATCAAAGCGGAAATGCGTACAGCGGCTACGGAATATACTTCGGTGCGGCGGCGGCCACCTTCGGCGACAAACTGGCCTACACCTGGAACAATGCTGTGGATTTCGTGCGTCTGGTTCGGCTGAGCCTGCAAATGCTCTTTACCGGGCAGGCGGGCCTGCGGGATCTGAGTGGTCCGGTGGGGATCGTGTCCACCATGGTACAGGTAGGTGAGCAGGCGGAGACGACCCAGGCGGCGGTGGAAAACATCGCCTACATCGCGGCGCTGATCGCAGTGAATCTGGCGGTGATGAACCTGCTGCCGCTGCCGGCGCTGGACGGCGGGCGGGTATTCTTCCTGATCATCAACGCGGCAGCCATGCTGCTGTTCCGGAAGCAGATACCGGCAAAATATGAGAACTATATCCACTTCGCGGGACTTATTCTGCTGCTGGCGCTGATGGTGGTGCTGGTGTTCAGCGACGTGGGAAAGCTGATCCACTGAGGAGGCGGGGACGGTGACAAGACGCATACAGGTGGGCGCGGTACCGGTGGGCGGCGGCGCGGCCGTAAGCATACAGTCCATGTGCAATACGCCCACGGAGGACGTGAACGCCACGGTGCGGCAGATACAGCGCCTGGAGCAGGTGGGCTGCGAGATCGTGCGTGTGGCGGTGCCCACGGAGGAGGCCGCACGGGCCATTCCGAGCATCAAGGCGGCTATACACATCCCGCTGGTGGCGGATATCCACTTTGATTACCGGCTGGCGCTGCTGTGTGTGGACGGCGGTGTGGATAAAATACGCATCAACCCCGGCAACATCGGGTCGAAGGACCGCGTGCGGGCCGTGGCCGACGCCTGCCGGGAGCGGGGCATTCCGATCCGTGTGGGCGTCAACGGCGGCTCGCTGGAGAAGGACCTGGCGCAAAAATACGGCGGCGTGACTGCCGAGGCGCTGGCCGAGAGTGCACTGGGACATGTGCGCCTGTTGGAGGAGTGCGGCTTCGGGGATATCTGCATCTCCGTGAAGTGCTCCCGGGTGCCGGTAAATATGGCGGCCTACGAGCTGCTGCACGAAAAGATGGACTATCCGCTGCATCTGGGCGTCACCGAGGCCGGCACACCGGAGATGGGGGTGCTGAAGTCGGCCATCGGTATCGGCGGACTGCTGTGTCGGGGTATCGGCGATACGCTGCGGGTGAGCCTGACTGCCGACCCGGTGGAGGAAGTAGTGGCCGCCAAGCGTATTTTGCAGGCCTGCGGTCTGCGGCGGACGGGGCCGGACCTGATCGCCTGCCCTACCTGCGGGCGGACGAAGTATGATATGCTGCCCATCGCCCGGGAGGTGGAACGGCGGCTGAAGAGCTGTGACAAGCCCATCACCGTGGCGGTGATGGGGTGTGTGGTCAACGGACCGGGGGAGGCCACTGCTGCGGATGTGGGCATCGCCGGAGGCAAGGGCGAGGGACTGCTGTTCGCCAAGGGAACGGTTCTGCGGAAGGTGCCGGAGGACCAGCTGGTGGACGCGCTGTTCGAGGAGATCGACAAGCTGTGACAAGAGATACGATAGGGGAGAAACATGGCGGAGAGAGTACCGTTTTTTACGCTGTTTGAGAGCTTTCAGGCGCCGCGGCAGCTGCGCCTGCTGCTGCACGATGCCTGCATTATCAGCGGCGCGCTGGATATGGCGGGCCGGACGCTGGAGGTGCAGGTGGAAAGCAGTGAGACACTGCCCCAGGCGGCACAGGACGCCCTGCAGCAGATGCTGGCGCAGCAGTATGATCTGCGGCAGGTGCTGCTGCATTTCTGCGGCACCGGCGAGCAAAAGGGCGACAACGGGGTGATCTGGGGCAAGACGATCACCGGAAAGCTGACGCCTATCGGCGAACTGAATATCAAGCAGGGCAGCGCTATTGTGGAGGGCCGGGTATTCAAGGCAGAGTGCTATGAGACGCGGCGCAAGGGAATGTGGACGCTGAACTTCAACATCACCGATGAGCGCGGCTCCGTGGCCGTGCGGAAGGCCATGGATGAAAAAGAGGCCAAGGTGCTGGGCGGCGCGATCAACGACGGGATGTGGCTGCGCCTGCAGGGCAAGGTGGAACTGACCTACGACGGGAAGGATATCCTGCTGCGGCCGGTGAATATTATGAAGATCAGCCACGCGGCCCGGCAGGACAATGCACCGGAGAAGCGGGTGGAGCTGCACCTGCATACGCAGATGAGCAGCATGGATGCTCTGACGGATGTGGGCAAGGTGGTAAAGCAGGCGGCAGCCTGGGGCCACCCGGCTATTGCCATTACCGACCACGGCACGGTGCAGGCATTCCCAAAGGCGCGGGACGCGGGCAAGGGGAAGATCAAGATCCTGTACGGCGTGGAGGGGTACTATGTCAATAACCTGGACGACCGCATTGCCGTACACGGTGCGCAGGATCAGGACTTTGACGACGAGATCGTGTGCTTCGACATTGAAACCACCGGATTGAAGGTACAGCGGGAGGCCATCACGGAGATCGGCGCAGTGGTGCTGAAAAACGGGAAGATCACGGATACGTTTCAGACCTTCGTGAACCCCGGCCGTCGGCTGACGCCGGAGATCATCGGCCTGACGGGCATTACGGATGCCATGCTGGCGGACGCGCCGCCGCCGGAGGAGGCACTGGCAGCGTTTTTGAAGTTCGTGGACGGGCGACCGCTGGCGGCCCACAATGCGGAGTTCGACATCGGGTTTATCCGGGCCGGATGCCGCAGGGCGGGGCTGGAATTCGACCCCACGTACATCGACAGCCTGATCCTGGCGCAGAACCTGCTGCCGGAGCTGCACAAACATAAGCTGGACATCGTGGCGGAGCATTTGGATCTGCCCGCCTTCAACCACCACCGGGCGTCGGACGACGCGGGGATGGTGGGGTATATGCTGATACCCTTTTTTGAGAGAATGCGGCGGGAGATGGGAATTTCCCGTCTGCAGGAGATCAACGGGCAGATGGAGAAGCTGCGGCCCCGGGGCGGCGGCAGCCGGCACCCCAAGCATATTATCATCCTGGCGAAGAACAAGCTGGGCCTGAAGCACCTGTATCAGTTGATCTCGGCTTCCAATCTCAAGTATTTCAAGCGTGTGCCCATTATCCCTAAGACGGAGCTGATCGCCCATCGGGAAGGCCTCATTATCGGCTCAGCC
>ENA-OPVK01000839-OPVK01000839.1-human-gut-metagenome-genome-assembly--contig:-NODE-839-length-20579-cov-4.108751_pt1 | contig 20579 bp, 19 predicted proteins | sample MGYA00241495_ERZ501982 | MGnify/ENA primary metagenome ERZ501982 (study PRJEB25962, sample SAMEA2042002) | human gut metagenome | biome: human gut; feature: human-associated habitat; material: faeces...
GCTAGTTAAAGGTATTAAGATGAATAGAGGATCTTTAAAACCAACTGAACTGATTGAGAAGGATGAGAACAAAGAGCAGCAGACGGATTTCGAAGCCAACACTCGTCCCCAGAGGTTTCATAGACCTACCGTCCGGATGGATTCTAAGATAACCCAGACATACGGGGACCAAATAGCGGATCCGGCATTAAAGAACCAGCCTCTGCGTGCTCATAAGGTCGGTGAAAATAATGGAGATGTTATATTAAGAACCGAAAAAGAAGCACGCGTTATACTGGTTCCGAAACAAGAGATTACGACTTATGAGAGAACGGGACAACCAACGATACTGACCGTGTTTCTGGTTATTGTTATCATGATTCTTGGAGTTCTATTGTTTTTGTAAGCGTTATCGTGGTAGACGATGTAGGTTTTTGTTTCCTACGTCTGTGTTTAACCCATATTTATCTTGTTACTCGTAAACAATTTATACTGAACACAAAGAAAGGAAACGAAATATTATGAAACGAAAAGCAGTGAGTTGTCTGCTTGTTCTGGCTGCGATCATGACGTTAACGCCTACCATTCCAACATTGGCAGCCGAAAACCCGGACAACACAACACAGGAAGCAACAACGACAGGAAATCAGGGAGCAACTATCACATATGAACAGGATTCCGCATTTACCGTCACCATTCCGAAGACGATCACTTTAGGACAGAATAAGAGTGCAACTTATGGCGTTAAAGTAAAGGGTGACATTTCCGGGAATGAAACAGTTACAGTTACACCTGACTCGACCATGCAGCTGACGGATTCGAATGGAAAGGCTGCGGTTACTGGAACAATCACGCAGGATATTACAGAGTTTGCAGCCGATCAGGTGAATCTACCGGATGGTGGTAACACGACAGGTAATATTGTAGCAAACGGACTTACGTCTGGTGATTGGTCAGGTAATTTTGAGTTTGCGATCAATATAGATAATAAAAATCAAGAAGTAATAGGAGAAGACATCACACTTACAAGTGATAATCTTGCAACGTATGGAATTGCAAAAACTGGCGATGTTGAGATTCCAGAATATGTTACAGATTCAGATGGAACGAAACATAAAGTAATTGGGATTGGAGATTCTGCATTTTGGGGTTGCGAAACTTTAACCAGTATCAAGATTCCAGACACTGTAACAAGCATTGGAGACTACGCATTTTGTGATTGTGCTAATTTAACATCCATTACGATACCAGACGGTGTGACAAGTATCGGAAGTATGGCATTTTATAATTGCAGTGGCTTGACATCCATTACATACAAAGGTACTGTATATACAAACAAAGCCGAGTTAGAAAAGGCATTAAGTGATAACAATGTTACTGTTGGAAATGATGTTTTTGCTAACACAAAATTGCAGTAAACAACCAATCAAACAGAAAGAGATCGTCGTACATGTCGGTCTCTTTTGTTTTTGTCTTCCATCTCGTATCCCATATTTAGTACATAACAAATAAACGTATTCAAAGAAAAGGAGACGAAACATGAACATTTACAACAATTTTGGATTTGGAAACAGCGCAGAGAGAATCAAAAACATGGAAAGAGAGATTTTCGTGAACATGACTCAGACCAAGTATGCCTTAGATATCAAGGACAGCATCGACAGAACAAAGGTATACGATTCGAGTGCACTGATTTATCCAGAACGTGGATCTTTGCAAACCGAGTTTGTTTTCGAGCAGACGGATTCTGTATCTGCAGTTTTTAAATATGCAGACAAGAACACAGCAATCCTGAATTTTGCAAACTTCACAACACCTGGTGGAGGATTCATTTACGGAGCCATGGCTCAGGAAGAAGCATTATGTCTGGAAAGCACTTTGTATCCGGTTATTAGCGATCGAAAACTTGAATTCTACTACTTCGCGAACAAACGCGCATTATCATCAGTAGGATGCCTTTATAGTAATCGCGCTTTATACTCACCGGGCATTGTCTTTTTCCGTGATGAAGAAGGTGAAGAGAAACGTTGCGATGTGATCACTTGTGCCGCACCAAATGCATCCGAATACCTGGCAGCAGGTGGTAGTCAGAAGATGAATGGAAATGCATTGTTGGACCGCATGACGTTCATTCTTGACATAGCAGTCAAAAACGGAGTTAAAACATTGATCCTTGGCGCATTCGGATGTGGTGTTTTCGGACAGAATCCGGAAACTTTGGGAGCTCTGTATAATTATCTGTTGACAGATAAATACAAGGGAGCATTCGAACGTGTCGTTTTCGCAGTCATTGATGAGAAAACGTTACGACCTTTAGAATCAGGTTTTTGCAGCAGATAGGAGGCATTTATATGTCAGTAATGATGGAAAACGAAACAAGACCAGATGAAGCATTAGACCGAAGAGACGCTGTGGCAGGAAAATTGCATCGACGCAGGAAACAGTTGGCTTCCGTTTATTCAGGCATCGAAGCAAAGTCATTACCAGAACCTGTAATCTATACAGATGATGCCTATGCTACGAAGCAGATTGAAAGGGCGGAAATTGAGGATGAGGATAAGGTAGTTTGTCAAGATATGGAACTTATTTTGTGACTCATTCTAATTTAGACCACGACATACGAAAAACAAAGAGAAAGAGACTTGGGTAACCTGGTCTCTTTTTGTGTGTCTTAGTTTCTCACATATTTAGGATAACAAAATGAATAACAAATACAAGAAGGAAACAAATATGTTAGAGCTTAAAGGAAATACGGAGATGCAAAAGTATTTACGGACAACATAGATCAGGAGACGATTGGTCATGTGATCAGATTGTTGAACCAGCCGTATGCTGCCGAAAGTAAGATCCGGATCATGCCGGACTGCTTTCGTAATCTACGCAATATGCACAATGATTTTGCTGCAATTTCGGCATTGTGCACAACATTTCGATTACTCTGTCTGCTCGTAACCCATATTTAGAGGGAATAAAACAGCGATAAAAGGAAAGGAGAACTTTATGAAAAACTTAGCTGTTAAGTACCTCTGTACAGGTATTGTAACTTTTGTAACCTTATGTGGAGGTATGAGTGTGTCAGCTCAGAATCTTGTGGTCCAGAACCCAGGAGTTTTGGTTACTAAACCTGCAGGTATAACATCAGTTCTGACACCAGAAAGATCTATACATACGGATGCTGGAATCACAGCCAGTCTCAGGAACGCACGAGATGAGGCTATGGTTACAAGACATAAAGCAGATGTTGTAAAGTCTGCAAACGGAGAGCCTGAAGAAGTAGTAGCAAAATCAGATTCTGTTTCCGTTTCGAGTGTTGCCGAGTCTTCGGTTCCAGAATCTTCGGGTCCAGAAGGATCTGAAGTAGATTCCGAAAACCAAGAAAACGGAACCGAGACAGAGACAGAGGCAACGGAACAACCGGAAACGTACGAAGTGATCAAAGAGTATCCGATCACAGATGGAAATACAACAAAAACGGTACTTCCATACAAAGCGTTTGGGAAGAATACCAATCAGGCAAAACTACAGTCGTTATGCCAGACAAACGAAGTCGGACTCAGAGTATACGATGGACGGTTTACGATTGCTGTTGGAACGTATTTTAACACGTCAATTGGTCAGTATTTTGACCTGGTGTTAGAAAACGGAACAGTCATCCCGTGTATCATGGGTGATCTGAAAGCGGACATTCATACAGATTCCAGAGGTTTGTTTACGGAAGCTTCCGGATGCATGACAGAGTTCATTGTTGACCGAACGTACCTGCCAAACAAGAATTCAGCCACATACTGTTACGAGGAATGGAACAGTAAAGTTGTCAACGTCATTGTTTACAACAAGTTTGTAAACCTTGAGTAGACTTAGAAAACTGAATAATGAAAACGAAAATACCCTGAAAACAAACAAGAACTCAGATCTGAATAACAGTTATCTGGGTTCTTTTGTATGTTTGCGATTGTCTTGAGCTTCATCATTGCTGGATCGTTGGTTTGTTTCCGGTTCTTTTTGTTTCCTTTGTTCGTGTTCGATCCATATTTATATTGTTACTCGTAAACAATTTGTTTTTGAACACAAAGAAAGGAAACGAAATATTATGAAACGAAAAGCAGTGAGTTGTCTGCTTGTTCTGGCTGCGTTGATAACGATGACGCCTACGATTCCAACAATGGCAGCCGAAAACTCGGACAACGAAACACAGTCGACGCAGACAACAACGGAAACTGGAACCCAGAACTCAGTTGTGAAATATGACCAGGCGTCCGCGTTTACTGTTACAATACCAAAATCAATCGCTCTAAGCAACAGTAAATCTGCAGAATACACGGTCAGAGTACAGGGAGATGTTATAGGAAACGAAATCATTACGGTTACTCCAGATACTTCCGTGATATTATCTGACTCTAACGGCAAGGACCCTGTTATAGGTGACATCTCGCAAGAGAAGACAGAATTTTCGTCCACAGAAGTGAACGCACGTTCGGGGGTGGGTACGGCGACTGGCAGCATATTAGCGAATAACCTTACTTCCGGAGACTGGTCTGGGAATTTTAAGTTTGTGATCGGAACAAACCAGATTGGTAATGGAATTGCGATCACGAGTGAAAATCTTGCAACTTATGGAATTAAGACAACTGGAGACGTTGTGATTCCGGGATATGTGACGGATGATGATAATACAAGACATGCAGTAACCAGCATTAGCGATTATGCATTTCGGGACTGTAATGAGATGACGAGTGTTGCGATCGCTGACTCTGTTACCGAAATCGGAACCGGAGCGTTTGTGAGCTGTTCAAAGCTTTCGAAAGCAGCCGTTCCAAATTCTGTGAGATCAATTGGAAATAGTGCTTTCGATGGATGTACCAGTTTATCATCGATCTCATACAACGGGAACGAATATGATTTATCAAATATCGAACCTGCATTTGTAGAAAATGGAGTATCGGTTGGTTCTCATGTATTTGAACATTCCTATAGTGAACCGGTGTACACCTGGTCTGAAGATAATTCTACATGCACAGCAACAAAAACATGTTCGGAATGTCATGACATTGTAACAGAAACGGCGGATATCAGTACAAAAACAACAGATTCTACATGTACGGATGAAGGTCTGAATACTTATACTGCAACTTTTAAGAACTCAGGGTTTAAGACGCAGACCAAGACAAGTAAGATATCAGCGAAAGGTCATAAATCGGTGTCTGCAAACAATGCGGTTGCAGCAACCTGTACCACGGACGGTAAAGAATCTGATACGGTATGTTCTGTCTGTGGTGTAACATTAGCAACCGGAAAGACGATCACGAAAACTGGTCATAAATATGGTAACCCAACTTATACCTGGTCTACAGACAAATCTACGTGTACAGCAGCAAGAACCTGTTCTGTATGTTCAGATAAGCAAACTGAGACTGTAAACGCAACAAGCAAAGTCACAAAAGCCGCAACCTGTACTGGAACCGGTGTTACGACTTACACAGCAAAGTTTACAAATACAGCGTTTGCAACTCAGACAACAACAAGTTCGATCTCCGCAGTTGGTCATAAATCGGTGTCTGCAAACAATGCGGTTGCAGTAACCTGTACCATGGACGGTAAAGAATCTGACACGGTATGTTCTGTCTGTGGTGTAACACTGGCAACCGGAAAGACGATTGCAAAGACCGGACATAAATACGGAACACCGACTTATACCTGGTCTAAAGATGGAAAGACTTGTGTTGCAAAACGTGTGTGTGCGAACAATGGTACACATATCGAAACAGAGAACGGAACTATTACCAATAAAGTGAAGACACCAGCTACGTGTACAGTCAAAGGCACACGGACCTATACGGCAACCTTTAAGAATACTGCATTTAAAACCCAGATGAAAGATATTCAGGATATTGCAGCACTGGGACATAAATATGGGGCACCAACTTATACCTGGTCTAAAGATGGAAAGACATGTACTGCAAAACGGGTATGTACAAACAATGCGTCACATATTGAAACCGAAAACGGAACGATTGCACACAAAGTGAAAACAGCAGCGACATACACAACAAAAGGAACTACAACTTATACTGCAACATTTAAGAATACAGCTTTTGTAACACAGACGAAGGACATTCAAGATATTCCTGTATTAGAAAAGTTAACAGGTTCTGTTGTTTTGTCGGCAACAAAAGGTACTATTAGTTATCCAACAGCAGGATCTTTTACGGTTACAAGTAATAAAAGTAATGGAACTTTAAGTGTAAAGTCATCTAATCCAAATACAGCAACAGCTACACTTAGAGGAAATACTGTAACTGTAACACCAGGAACGGTTCCAGGAGCTGCAATCATAACGGTAACAAGTGCAGCCACAACCAGTTACAAAGCAGCAAGCGCAACTTATAATGTTACTGTTAACCATGGAACATTACCAATAACTGCAAAAGCATATTCAGGAACATATGATGGAAATGCACATTCAGCATCGGTAACTTCATCTGTATCTGGAGTCACTTTTAAATACGGAACAGCAAAAGGTACGTATAATTTAACTTCAATGCCTACGTATACAAATGCAGGTACATATGTTGTTTACTATCAAGCAACAAAAGCTGGATACACAACATCTGAAGGCAGCGTTAAAACTGTTATTCAGAAAAAAGCGACAACAACATCATTAAGAAGTGCAGATGGGATTCTTTATGTCACAACTACAGGTAACGGCACAATTACTGCACAAAGTTCAGATTCTAATATTATTGAATCTGTAACAGTAAATGGCAATAGAATAACATGTATACCAAAGAAATACGGAAATGCGGGAACTGCAAAAATAACAGTAGCTGTTAGTGAAACCACAAATTACAAAGCATCAAGTGATACTTATAATGTTACGGTTAGTAATCGATTGATTGCAAATAGCAGTCTAAGTTTTTGGCATCCAGATAATCAATATGAATTTGGCTATTTAAACGGGTCAGGTCAATATGTTGTTGATGGAGGTTCTATGTGGCATTGTGTATCTCTTATTCCTATAACGACTTCTGGATATTATTATATTGTCGGCCGTACTGGTGGTGCTCCAAGATCTTGCTTATACAACGATGCATCTCGAAACAGTTTATATCAATCATTTGAAAGTTCAGATGGTTATTATACTTATATCCCAGCCGGTAAATATCTTGGATCTCTGCTTTTCCGAGACGAAGGTTTTAATGCATTAGATTTAAGATTTGTAACATTTTCAAAATAGTGAAGTGTTTAATAAGGAGTTCGATTCAATTCGAGCTCCTTATCTTTGCTTATAAAAAAAGGATTATATTATTCTGGATGAGAGTGATGTAGAATACAGATACGATATACTGATTGTTTGAATCAAGTGCACACGGACCCATGATTATAGAACTACTAATGTTCTATAATAAACGACTATTGAACTGCTAACGTTCAATAGTATAAAGATCCGGAGTGTGCTTGATAGACAACGAATGGTTCTATCTAAGCTAAATCGTAAAAAAACTTGTGTTTGCGATTCAACTCCTACGGAGTACAGATCACTCATTACTATTCGTGATTTGAACCTGTCAAAGGCGGAGAATCTTCGGGTTTAGAACTCAGAGTTACGATATCTAACTGAATTGTTTCCAAGATAAGAAACAACCTCGGAAACAGTATTCAATTGATAAGGAGAGATTAGGTTCAAACCTCGAAGCTTTAGCTTCGTTATTTAAACCTATCTCTCCAAAGCAAGCACACTCCGGATCTTTAGATCCGTGAGTGCTTGATAGCCTGGATAACCTTTCGTATTTAATCTTTGAATGCTGATATTACTTTGAAATGAGGCTTGAACAGAGTGTAACACTTCATTCCGCGCTCGTTCCAATATTCTTTGATAACCGCAGCGCGCATACTATTGAGATTCTTCGTTTTGTCTTTGTTACGGTCAAGAAACTCAACAAAATCACCAGGGTTTTCGACCTCGGCGTTTTCAAAAATAATATCAGAGAATCGTTTCATTTTATCTTTCCGTTTATACGTTTTCACATTTAGAGGATAAGTTTTACTTTTGATGACTTTATATATTTGTGAAGCATGAGGTTGCCCATACACACGCATCAATGTTTCATGGATTGCTGTCAGATTGTTACGACCTAAGCAATTTATGAATGTATCGACTTGTTCCTTATTGAAATCGTATTTATTGTTTGATAAGTCCGTATTTCTTACAATCAGTTTCTGATCGACTGTTTTTATTTCAGCCGGAACCGATTCAGTCGATTTCTTTTCGGATGGAACAGATTGAGCAGGAACCGAAGTAATTGGAATCGACTTATCAGGAATTTGGGTTGATGTGTTCGAGCTGTTTAATTCCAAATTGATAGGTTCCGACTTAATATGTTCCAGTTCATTCGAAATCGATTCATTTTGTTCTAAATCGGTCTGGTCTTGTTGTTTACTGAAAAGAAACTGATCATATAATTGTTTACAATGAGCTACATCGAGTCGTTTGACGGTAATGTTCCGATTATTCCAGAACTTTACAACACAATCGAATCCGTTATCGTTACTCATGATAATGAATTCGTCATCAGAATCCTGATTATCACACATCAGATAACCAAGATAGGATACTAATTGAAAATCGAGACCGTTAGGATCGGTATAACACTTTTTAAATTGAATCTGATGTGTCTGTTCAACAATTCGAACTAAGGATGTGTATGACATATGTGGTGATTTGTCGGTGTAAAAAACAATAATATCATCAGTCATCTCTGTAAACTCTAATAACATAAGCCAGTTGTCGTTTACGTTTTCACTGTCTACTAAATAATGTCTCATTTGTTTACCAATTCATCCAGGCATGATAATCGTATCATAATATCTGATGTTTTGCATTATATTTCGTTTCCATCGAGCTAATACATCTGTTTTATGTATCTTTTTTTTCGTTATCATTGTGGCGGATTGCAGACACCACATGGTGTTAATCCCATCGCTTTTGCCTCATCCAGTGTAACTTCATGATCGCTCTTTAAATAGCGGCACCCAGCATTATGATACTTACTGCCGGTGTCAGTAATATGTACAATCACAGAACCATTGCTTGTGGTATCCGCTGGCGTTGGTGCCGGAGGTTCCTGTACTGTTGTATTGTTATCCGTTTGTGCGGGTGCTGGAGTAGCAGCCTGTGTTTCGTTTGATGCACTTCCTGAATTCGTATTATTGCTGCCTGATGATGCACCCTTACTGCTTGATTTCTTTGTGTCTGAGTTTTTGGTAGTCTGTTCCGGAGTTGTTCCGTCTAATGCACTGTCTCCGGTTGCATAGTCAATTGTGATGCCCGGCTGTACATTATAGCAGTAGACATTGAATAGGATTCCGTCTCCATTGTCTTCAACGGATTTAGCTTCCATCAGAACTCCACTTGCAACCAGATTGTTTCCATCAAACATAGGTGTGATACGATATAAGACATGGTTATTCGTTTCTTTCACATAGTCAGCTACCATGTTCTCAAATGGAAGCATTCCTTCTGTATTTAAGTATCGTGTTCCGGTAATCAGGTTCTTTGTATTCGCATTTTCAGCAGATAACTGATATCCGATCAAATGACAACGGTTATAAAGATATTTTCCGCTCACAATATCATATTTTACAGTATGCCATCCACTAGGCTTGACCTGACCGATTGTTCCTCTTTCTTCCGTTGGCATGATCTCGGTACAAACATTAGCATAAGCTACACCGCAGCGACCAAGAGTATCAAGACTGCTGTAGTTTTCAAAAGCAGTTGTCTTCATTTCGTTATCGGTAAAGAATGGCACATTATTGTTTACTGCAACATAAGGACTGCCAGAGTATGCCGGAATATCTGATAACGAAACTGACATAGCAGTGCTTGTTGTATTCTTGCTGGTTGTAGTTTTCTGATCCTTGATTGCTGTTTCAGAAGCTGTCGTCTTGTTTTCGGCTGTGGAAGTCTCCGTTTCTGCTTCTGTTGCAATTTCAGTTTCAGTCTCGGTTATAGCTTCTTCTGTATCTTCCGTTCTTTCCGTACTAATGATTTCTATCGTTTCAGTTTCGGTTGATTCAATACTGATAACTTCGGTCGGTTCTATGTTTGCGACTTCTGTTGTACTGGTGTTAGAAGTCGGCGCTATCAAACATGCGATAATGAACGCAACCAACAATGATGTACCCTTAATCCATTTTGGTTTGCTACCAAGCAGATCCTTCCATAAATCATCAACTTTGGAGATCGGAAGTAGCAAGATCGTCACTGCTACAAACAAGACCATTGCAAAACTTGGTATTGAAGCGATTGTCATGATTCCACAAATAAATACCAGAAACCACGATAGGTATCTGTGTTTCTTTGCTTTCTTCTCGGCTTCTTTTCGTTGTCGTTCTTCTTCGTATTTCTTTTGTCCGAACATATACATTTCCTCCCTATGTGATATGTAATTCTGTAAACATCATACCATATGTGTAATTAGAACAAAAATATTTATTTGTCTACTATTAACAAGGCTCACAATTTTGAAAACTCGTCATATTTTCTTATCTTGAGTTGTTGTAATCCTTATTCTTATGTTCCTGTTGTTCATTTGAGGTGTTAAGTATACGCGTTGCGATCATGCGTACCATATTTACCATATAACAATAACACCATACAAGGAGGAAAAATATGGTAAACGAAGGAAGATTGGTAAACGAAAAAAGACGTGCACTCGTAAATGATATCTATGAAAGATACACAACAGAGATCGAAAACAGTTTTGTTAACACAACAATTTGCGAAAACAATGACCTGAGATCCAAAAGGGTTACGGGTACAAAGCAGACAGATATTGTATTCGAACATATGGATTCCGTTTCAGCGGTAATGAAGTATGCAGGAGAGGATACAGCAATCTTGAATTTTGCAAATTACGAAACACCGGGCGGAGGCTTTCTGTACGGAGCAATGGCACAAGAGGAGGCATTATGTCTAGAAAGCACATTGTATCCAGTAATTAGTAACCATGAATTCTATTACAAAGAGAACAGACAGTCATTAAATTATGTTGGGGTTCTGTATAGTAATCGTGCATTATGGTCACCAGGTATTGTCTTTTTCAGAGATGGAAAAGAAAAGTATTGCGACGTCATTACATGTGCAGCACCGAATGCATCTGCATACTTATCAGCTGGTGGAAGCAAGGTCGTAAACGAAAAGGCATTATACGACCGTATTTGTTTCATTATTGATGAAGCTGTCAATAGAGGAACAAAAACATTGATTCTCGGAGCTTTTGGATGCGGTGTTTTTGGACAGAGTCCATATATACTTGGATACCTGTACCGTCAGCTTTTGCAGAAAGAATACAATGGGGTATTCGATCGTGTTGTATTTGCTGTTATTGACGAAGCGACATTAAATTGGCTGAGAGATGGATTTGAACAAGAATAGGAGGGATTCGTATGTTAGAAGCAAGTTCAGAAACAAGTAGACTTGAAGACCAGATAACAGACGAAGAGCTCGAGCGCAGAGAATCCGTTGCTGTTAAACTATTGAGACGCCGGAAACAGATGGCTTCCAATTATAGCAGCATCGAGACGATCTCGTTACAAAGTCCTGTTATCTATACGGATGATGCCTATGTCCAGAAGCAGATCGAAAAGGCGACAGAGTTAGAAGCAGACTTAGGATAACCAAGTGGAGGTCCATAACGGCTTCCACTATTCAAAAGGAAAGCGATTTCGAGAACGAGAAAACTAATAGACCAGGAATTTCCTGGTCTATTCTTTTTCAATGGGTTCACCAAAAGAGAAATGATCAAAGAGTTATACAACATGCATAGAAAACAGTACTCGGCGTGAAGAAAAAAAATAAATCATGACATCAATGAGGTGCTAACTGACTGCACGCCAAGAGGCGGCAGGTTTCAGTTAGACTATCTCTCGTCAGAGTTCCAGATCATCTATCTCAATATTTAATACGGAATCCTCCAAAAACGTCAGAAGGGACTCATACGTGTTTTCACACACTCCGTCAATCACTGCATCCAAACACGACTGCAGGTATTCCGAAAACTCAGGTCCTGGTTTTAACCCAAGATTGATTAAATCGTTTCCGTTAATCGCGAGATCTTTTAGAGAAAAAGCGGATTGTTGTTCTAAAACTGTATTCATAACCTGTTTAATATCTTCTGTTTTTGGATACCATGAAACGTTCTCTGGTCCATTTGGGTATACGTGATCGTCACGATCTGCCTGTTTCAAGATTAACCAATCTGATAAGAAATCAACTCCATATCGATTCAGCCAGCGTTTCACACATGGTTCTGTTGGAGTAATCTGGGTGTCATGAAACTTTATAAGCAATCGAATCTGTTCGGTTTCTTTTGCAGTACACCGGAAGTCGTTTGCTAATACTTCGGCTGCAATTTGTTCTGATACTTCTGGATGTCCATCAAAGCTATAATGACCTTTCTTGCTATTATATGCTTTTGTGGTTGGTTTTCCGATATCGTGTAATAACGCAGCCATTTTAATCGCAAACAAATCGGTATCACACAAATCGGTTACCGCAATCATGTGTTCATATACGTCGTGTTTATGATATGGGTTCTCCTGATCAAGACCGATGCATGGTTCGATTTCTGGAATAGCAGCTGCGATAACAGGAGTAAACTCCAGAAATGTCTTTCGAATCGGTTGTCCACATGTTAAAATCTTTTGAAATTCACTTGTAATTCGTTCTTTTGATACCTGTTGCAACATATTTCGGTTCCGAATGATTGCTTCTTTTGTTTCTGGCTCGATTGTAAGATTATATTTAATCGCGAATCGTAGAGCCCGCATAATTCGAAGCCCATCTTCTTGGAACCGTTCATTTGCATTACCTACAGCTCGCAAAATACCGTTTTCCAAATCCATAAGACCTCCAAACGGATCAATGAGCTTATCTTCAGATACATCGTAAGCCATTGCGTTGATTGTAAAGTCGCGTCTCGCAAGATCGTATTCAATATTAGAAACAAATTTAACAGAATCCGGATGTCTGCCATCTGAATAATCTGTTTCACCTCTGAATGTTGTTACTTCGTACTCGGTCCCGTCTACTAATGCAACAACTGTTCCATATTCGATTCCTTTTGGAATAACTGGATATTTTGTAGACAATACTTTCATTGCAATATCTGGAGTGAGATCGGAACAGATATCGTAGTCGTGAGGCTCTAAATGCATAAACATATCGCGTACGCAGCCACCAACAAGATACGCTTTTGATGATTTTGTATGCAGCAGTTCTAAGATGTCGATTACTGGTTGTGGAATATTAACATTATCCATATACATATCCTCCTTGTATATTATTCGTATTTTTCTAATCAACTACTCCGGACTCTGCTGAATAGTACCGTCTTTTTGTCATGACTGAACAGACAGTATCGGCATTGACATCTAAGTTTACCGATGTTTTAAGCCCAAAGTAATTGACAATCTACTTGTCTACTATTAACAAGGCTCACAATTTTGAAAACTCGTCATATTTTCTTATCTTGAGCAGAATGGCGTTTTCATCACGGTCATTGAATGGTCGATGATGCCAACTTAGTTATTCTAATACAAATACAACATCATACAAAGTTTCTGACGAGTTTCCCAGATTGTGAGCCTTGTTAGATATAAAAACAAAGTCACATAAGGAGTAAATGTATTATGAATTCATTGTTAAACGTATGGATAAATGGTATGGCAGCTGTAATAGCAGACAAAGATTTGTTTATATTTGCAATCGTTATGGAAGTTATAGGAATCATATCGTGTCATGATTTATATGCTGGAAGTGGAGTTGAAGATATACCTTTTATATTTATTTCGCTCGCAGTTGGTTTCTTATGGATAATTACATTTCTGTCGTTATTATTATAACTAGGAATTGTTAGCCTAAGAAGATTTCGCACATATTTAACACAAAACGAAGAAGGCGAAAGGAGAGAGAGACTATGGAACACACACACAATGGATTTTATGAAGAACTGGATGAGTTGCAAAAAGATGGTGCAGATGATTTTGGATTCCTTGAGAATATTTGTATCAGTGTTTGCGATATTCATGGGAATCAACTTAGTACATATGATCTTCTACATGGATATTGTACAACGTTTGCGACACTGCTTCATAAAAAATATGGATATACTGTTTACAAGATCGAGAAAAAGAACGGAGATTATATTCATTGTTTCTGCACCGCTATCTGGAACGGGATAACTTATTATATCGATGTTAGAGGAATTACGAATAATTATGATGAATTCATATCGGAGTTCGAAGATTTTGTAAGTAAAGAAGAATCGTTACAATATACGGTACCGGTAGAGATCTTTAAAAATGACTATCCGTTTGCAATGGAACTCGCATCTAAGGTAGAGTCTTATTTCAAGGAATACTACGATTTCGAACTATTTCAGAAGGAAACGGAACTTATGCGCAGACTTTCATAAGACATAAACAAACAGACAGTTTCATAAACATGGAACTGTCTTTTAGTTTACAAAATGGTAGCTAAGCTCGAGTAGGTTATTGATGTTCGTCCCATATTTAAAGAAACAAGAATATGGAGGAAACAATTATGGTTTACACAGCAGAACAGTTAAAAATGCAACTTTGATGCAGTTAGTGGATTGGGGATTCAGTCATTACCAGATGGACGAGATTATAAAAGGATTACAATCTGGTGTGGATGTTTCAATCTATGCAGATCCGAAATGTAGCATAATCCAGATGAGTCTGATTCGTCATCGCTTGGAAGATGTATCAAAGAAAAGTCAGTACGATTTCTATCCAGCTCAGAAAGAAATCATCAGAAAAGGTGAAGAAGCCGGAGTTGATGTGACAATTTTTGCGGATCGGAAGTATAATGACGCGCAGATGCGAGTAATCGAAAATGGATTGGAAAAAGGTATGGATGTCTCAATTTATGCTGATCCGAAATATGACTATGACCAGATGGAAGAGATCAAAAAGGGACTGGAAACAGGACTAGATGTCTCAATTTATGCGGACCCTAAGTATAATTCACGACAGATGGGTGCAATTCGAACTGGACTCGAAGAAGGGTTCGATGTATCAATTTATGCCGACCTCGATTATAACGAATACCAAATGGATGCAATTCGCAAAGGATTGAAAGCAGACCTGAATGTATTAGTTTATGCGGATCCGAAATATGATGAATTTCAGATGCGTGAAATTTGTCTTGGGTTGGAATCCGGTCTTGACGTTTCTATTTATGCGGACCCAAGATATTCAGCAGACAAGATGGAGTTCATTCGTGAAGATTTGGAAAAACAGATGGAACAGAACGAAGCAGATATCGAAAACGAAGACTATGATGAAGATTATGGCGACGATTTTGGTGATCTTTGATGAATGATACGGATAGAAGGCACTGGACTTAGTTCCGGTGCCAGACAAAATAAAAAGAATTGTTTATAACTGAAAATTGTTCCAAATTGAACTTTACAACTAATTTTGTATAAGTTTCGAGATCTCTAACATATTTACAGAACATTTGTTATTTCTTGTATATACATAGCACATATTTAGAGTAAATCTATTAATGATTAATCGAGGAGGAACAAAATATGAGTAAAAGAGGTAAATTAATAGTGAGCAAATTAGCAGCAGCAATCGTTATGATATTGATTTTTGTTAGTTGTTGCGGATTAAGTTTGATTGTAACTTGTGGGATTGTTAAGCTGATTACAATGTGTTTTGGACTGACATTTAAGTGGTCAACTGCCATTGGTATTTGGCTTATACTTTGTCTTTTAAGAGGTTCATTTAACGGTTCGTAAAAGAATTAAAACGTAATGGAGTGTACGAAGAACTTTGCGAACATGTCAGACAGAGAGGTCTGAAAAAAGAAATCCGTAAACAAATAGAAGAGACTGACTATTAAGTTAGTCTCTTTTGTTTCCGGCATTTTGTGTGCTATTCGCAAAACCCATATTTAGGATAACAAATTAAAAGCATACAAAAAAAAGGAGGAAACGAAATATGACACAAAATGAATTAAACAAGATCATCGAGAACCATCAGCATTATCTCAATAAGGATATCGATGGATGGGAATCCATGAGAGCAGATTTATCAGATAAGAATTTGAGCGGCTTGAATCTTAAAAATGCGAATCTTAGAGAGGCGAATTTTAGAAATGCGAATCTTAGCAATTCGAATCTTGGAGATGCGAATCTTAACAATGCGGATCTTGCATATGCGGATCTTAGAAAGGCGGATCTTAGAAAGGCGGATCTTAGTAGAGCGGATCTTAGAGAGGCGGATCTTAGTAGAGCGGATCTTAGAGATGCAGATCTTAGCGAAGCAAATTTGTACAGAGCGTTTTGTTTGCATACAAATTTATGCAGAGTAGATCTTAGCAATGCGTACCTTAGAGATGCGGATTTGTACAGTGCGTTTTGTTGTTATACAAATCTGTACGGAGTGGATCTTAGAGGCGCGGATCTTAGAGAAGCGAATCTATTAAGAGCAGATCTCAGAAAGGCGGATCTTAGAGAGGCAAATCTTAGAAATGCATACCTGTCTGGAACCGATCTCAGTGAAGACACAAAAATCGATTGCCCGATCGCATGTCCGGAAACTGGTTCATTCATTGGTTATAAGAAAGCAATCTGTAAAAAGATCGTAAAGCTTCAGATTTGTGAAGATGCGAAGCGATCATCTGCAACAACAAAGAAATGCAGGTGTAGTAAAGCATTGGTCTTGGCGATCGAAAATATGGACGGATTTGATAGCAGATTACAGGAAATAGAATCGCGTTATGATCCTTGCTTTATTTATCGCGTTGGAGAAATTGCAGAAGTCCCTGATTTTGATAACGATCGATGGAATGAATGCGCACCTGGTATTCATTTCTTCATGGATCGACAGGATGCCGTTGAATATTAAAAAAAAAACACATCAAAGAGATAACCGTTATGGTTGTCTCTTTTTGTTTCTGGTTTGTTTTGTATGCGATTACATCAGACCATATTTAGGGTAACAAATTAAAAACATACAAAAAAAGGAGGAAACGAAGTATGACACAGGAACAATTAAACGAGATTATCGAGAGTCATCAGCATTATCTCAATAAGGACATCGATGGATGGGAAAACATGAGAGCCGATTTATCATGTAAGAACCTAAGCGGCTTGGATCTTAAAAATGTGAATCTTAAATCGGTGAATCTATACAAAACGAATCTTAGAAACGCGAATCTTAGAAATGCAGATCTTAATTATACATATCTATATAAAACGGATCTTAGTTATGCAGATCTACGTCATGCAAATCTGAATGGTGCATTTTTTAGAGAAGCGAATCTTTTGGGAACAAAAATCGATTATCCGATTGCTTGCCCGGAAACAGGTTCGTTTATCGGATATAAGAAAGCATATTATGGATACATCGTAAAACTTCAGATCTGCGAAGACGCAAAACGATCATCTGCAACAACAAAGAAATGCAGGTGTAGTAAAGCTTTGGTCTTAGCAATCGAAAACATTGATGAATCTGATAGTGGATTACAGGAAATAGAATCGATATATGATCCATCGTTTGTGTATCGAGTTGGAGAAATCGCAGAAGAACCTGACTTTGATGACAATCGATGGTACGAATGTGCCCCTGGTATTCATTTCTTTATGGATCGACAGGATGCAGTCGATTATGAATTTTAAAAAACACATCAAAGAGATAACCGTTGTGGTTGTCTCTTTCTTTTTATTTCCGGTTTGTTTTGTATGCAATTGTTTCAGTCCATATTTAGAGTAACAAGATAAAAACATACGAAAAAAAAGGAGGAAACTTTATGACAAAGGAAGCAATCAGAGAACATTTAAAACTGGCTATGAATCTGGCAGAATTGACCAGACAAGTATGCGAAAAGCTAGAAAGCGAACTAGCGGAAACATCAGGAGATGTCCTTTTCGATGTACTCGATGAGATTCAGGCATACGAATTGACGGACCTGGATGAGGCTATGGAAAGACTGGACGACGCATGTGCTTTTACCGCTTGTAGTGAAGACGAAGAGGATACATTACAGGCTCCGGAACTGTTACTTGGTGACGATCTGAGTGTCGTGGTGAGAGTGCCAGTAAACGGTGGAAAACTTGTTCTTGCAAACGGCGAATCTGATTACGGAACAAAGCAGATCGGACTTATGTACGAAAAAGACGGTGATCTGATTGACCTCGCACTGGCGGAAGTTAAGTCTGGAGAACTAGCAGAGATTGCAAACCAGGAACCGGATAATAAGGATATCGATCTGTATGTGTTTGCTAATCCGGAAACAGAGGATTATACGAATCGATATCATATTCCATATGATAAGATTCTAGCAGATTAGAAAACAAAGAGACCAGGCTTTAATGCTTGGTCTTTCTTTGTAATTTCGTATAGGTTTCGAGATCTCTGGCATATTCGCAAAACCCATATTTAGGATAACAAAACATAAGCATACGAAAAAGGAGGAAACAAAGTATGACACAGGAACAATTAAACAAGATCATCGAGAAGCATCAGCATTATCTCAATGAGGATATCGATGGATGGGAATCCATGAGAGCAGATTTATCATATAAGAATCTGAGTGGCTTGGATCTTAGAAATGCGAATCTGTACAGAGTAAATCTTAGCAATGCGAATCTTCGCAGTGCGGATCTTAGAAAGGCAAATCTTAGAAAGGCAGATCTTAGAAAAGCGGCTCTTAGAAATGCAAATCTTAGAAATGCGGATCTTAGAAATGCGGATTTTAGAAAGGCAAATCTTATCAATGCGGATCTTAGAAAGGCGGCTCTTAGAAATGCGGATCTTGCATATGCGGATCTTAGAGAAGCGGATCTTATAGATGCAAATCTTAGCAATACGGATCTTAGAGAAGCAAATCTTAGCAATGCGGACCTTAGCAAGGCAGACCTTAACAATGCGGATCTTGGAAATGCTGATCTTAGTGAGGCGAATTTGTACAGAGCGAATCTCAGAAATGCGGATCTTAGAGAAGCAAATCTTAGCAATGCGGATTTGTCAGGAGCTTATATCAGTGAAGACACAAAAATCGATTATCCGATTGCATGCCCAGAAACTGGCTCATTTATTGGTTATAAGAAAGCAAGCTACGGATATATCGTAAAGCTTCAGATTTGTAAAAATGCAAGACGATCATCTGCAACAACAAAGAAATGCAGGTGTAGTAAAGCATTGGTATTGGCGATCGAAAATATTGACGGGTCTGATAGCGGACTACAGAAAATAGCATCGGATTTTGATCATTGTTTTATTTACCGCATTGGAGAAATCGTCGAAGTCCTTGACTTTGATGATAATCGATGGCATGAGTGTGCACCTGGTATTCATTTCTTTACAGACAGACAGGATGCAGTTGCATATTAAAAACACATTAAAGAGATAACCATTATGGTTGTCTCTTTTTGTTTCCGGTTTGTTTTGTATGTAATTGTTTCAGTCCATATTTAAGATAACAAAACATAAGCATACGAAAAAAAAGGAGGAAACGAAATATGACACAGGAACAATTAAACAAGATCATCGAGAAGCATCAGCATTATCTCAATGAGGATATCGATGGATGGGAATCCATGAGAGCAGATTTATCATATAAGAATCTGAGTGACTTGAATCTTAGAAATGCGAATCTGCACGAAGCAAAGCTTAGCAGTGCGAATCTTAGAGATGCGGATTTTAGAGAGGCAAATCTTAGCAATGCGGATCTTAGAAATGCGATCCTTAAAAATGTGGATCTTAGAGAAGCGGATCTTACAGAAGCGGATCTTAGAGAAGCGGATCTTAGAGAAGCTGATATGTACGGAGCGTATTGTTGTTATGCAAATCTTAACGGAGTAGATCTTAGAAATGCGGATCTTAGTAAGGCAGATATTTACGCAGCGGATCTTAAAGAAGCGAATTTGTTAGGGACAAATCTTAAAAATGCAAATATAAGCTATGCAAAGATCAACGCAAACACAAAAATCGATTATCCGATCGCCTGTCCAGAAACTGGCTCATTTATTGGTTATAAGAAAGCAGGCTACGAATATATCGTAAAGCTTCAGATTTGTGAAGACGCAAAACGATCGTCTGCAACAACAAGGAAATGCAGGTGTAGTAAAGCTTTGGTATTATCCATAGAGAATATGGACGGGTCTGATAGCGGATTACAAGAAATAGAATCGCATTTTGATCCTTGCTTTATTTATCGCGTTGGAGAAATTGCAGAAGTATATAATTTTGATGATAATCGATGGAACGAATGTGCACCAGGTATTCATTTCTTTATGGATAGACAAAATGCAGTTGAATATTAAAAGTAAATTAAAGAGATGACCGTTATGGTTGTCTCTTTTAGTTTCCGGTTTGTTTTGTATGTAATTGCTTCAGTCCATATTTAGGATAACAAATTAAAAGCATATGAAAAAGGAGGAAACAAAATATGACACAGGAACAATTAAACAAGATCATCGAGAAGCATCAGCATTATCTCAATGAGGATATCGATGGATGGGAATCCATGAGAGCAGATTTATCATATAAGAATCTGAGTG
>ENA-OPVK01000857-OPVK01000857.1-human-gut-metagenome-genome-assembly--contig:-NODE-857-length-20303-cov-2.492691_pt1 | contig 20303 bp, 19 predicted proteins | sample MGYA00241495_ERZ501982 | MGnify/ENA primary metagenome ERZ501982 (study PRJEB25962, sample SAMEA2042002) | human gut metagenome | biome: human gut; feature: human-associated habitat; material: faeces...
TTGAACCATCATCTATCACAATAATTTCCAGATTCTTATAAGTCTGCCCGCAAATGGATTGCAGGCATTTCTCCAAGTAATTCTTTACATTATAGACCGGTACAATAATACTTATCAGAGGTAGTGTCTCAGTGTTCTCCATAAGCTATGACAATTACCACAACCGCAAAGTGGCCATCAACGGATAGCCCACCCGCCATCGCAATTTAAACTTACGTACCAGATTCCAGGGCTTGGTTCTGGTCTTACCTTGAAAATACCAGATGTAGTTGTTTACGGCATCCAGTACCCGTGAAGAGGACTCACCGTCCAGATGGGCTTCATGTTTGTGCACATAAGCACGCATCCGCTCCATCAGTTCTGCCGGACGGGAAATGGCTTTTTCGATAGCCCCTTCTACAGCATCCGTCTCAGTGACATTCAGCAAATGAGCTCCTGGCATAGTGTTGCAATAAGTCACAACCGGTTTGTCCAACATCATCGCCTCAACAATCACAGACGAAGCATCGGACAACAGTACATCTGCACTGTTCAGCAGCTTGGCATCAACAAGTCCACTCTCATGGAAAGTAATATTGGGGCAGGAAGCAGCCAGTTCCTTGTATTTCTTGAGGACTTCCATATCCGAAAATTTCGGATGGAACGAGATAATCCAATCCCAGTTCTTCTCGCGCACCAGTCTCTTGATGGTATCAAACAGATGAGGAGCAGAAGTTATATTTTTTGTAAACGTAGAAGAGTACAAAACTACCGGACGTGCATTATGAGGAGTATGTGCACGTTCCTTCACGAAAGTATCCGCCTTGCACCAGCCAGTTTCGTATACCTTAAAGAAGCCGTATTTCCTCTCAAGCTCCTTGAAAGGAAGAGTGCTCGTTTCTCCTTGTGTGCAATAGACATCGAACCATCCGCGAACAGAAAAATGGTCATCCTTTTCATCGCCACGCTTATTGATGGGGTAGCCATGGAAAAGGGAAACTTTCACTCCCGGGAAGAAATCATAAATATAATTACCCGGTGCAAAAACAGCAATAGGCTGATAATCCATCACTTCCTGGACGGATTGAAGCCACCTCTCATCCTGGGCCAACAGAACCGGGCAGTCTGGCTCGATAAACCATGCAACATCGTCTCCTCTACGCCTGATTTCGTCCTGAAGCGGGCGAAGTATAGGATAGGAATAGGCTACCGAAACGAAAAATAAATAATGCTTCTTCATACACTCAAAATATCACGGCAACGACACAATCGTTACCTCAAATTACCAATAGAACAATAAAATCCAGCCCTTAGTTTGTAACAGTTTTGCTTTCTTTGCTTTAAACGTCTGCAAAGTAAATACAAGAATTCTGCATATACTGCATCAATCCAGAAAAAAAAATGACTTTTATCAACTTTTCTCCAAAAGTTGCTGTTTATGAAGCTTTTTCTTCTCTAAAATATCTATCTTTGCACCCCAATATTTTAAAAATACTATTTTATGAGAAGAAATCTTTTTCATTGCTCCAACAGCCAACAAGGGGCAACAGATAAAGTGACTCTTTTGTTCGGAATCACCATTTTTTTCAAATTCCTGCTATTCGATTTCATCTGGAGCATACCCACCACATTCGCTTCATTCTCTACCATCGAATTTTATGCGACCAAAATAATAGCCACCCTCGTACTTCTCGTCCCCTATAAGTTCTTCCGGCTCTGGAAAACAGAGATAGTCATCATGCTTTTGCTGGATATACTACTGATTGTCAACCTGATGTATTTCCGCACCTACTATACTGCCATCCCACTTAACAGCTATGGACTTTCTGGAAACCTCGCCGATTTCACCGGAAGCGTTTACGACTCCTTCCGCTGGTACGACATCTTCTTCCCTCTATCTACCATTGCCAGTATCCCCCTTTATTGGCATTACAAAAGAAATACCGCCGGAAGAACATCATACAAGTATTACGGAGGAGCTTTGGGAATCGGTATCCTGCTGTTTGCCATCACCACCCTGGCAAAAGGAGGATTCAAGGAAGCATACAACACCGTCCGCCAGAAAGCCTATCTGTGTGCAAGCACCACTTCCATGTATACCGTCTTCGGAAGCCTATGCTATGACCTCATCAACCAGAAGCAGGAGGCCACCCCACAGATACAGCAAGAGATAAAGGAGTGGCTGAGCCAGAAACCCGGCCATCACCCTTTGACCGGACGTATCGGAATCCGCAACAACTGCATCGTCATCCTGGCAGAATCTTTGGAAAGCTGGGTACTCGAAAGGGAAGTGGAAGGGCAAGAGATTACTCCATATCTCAACAAACTGCTGCAAGACTCCACCACCTTATACGCTCCCCACGTGCTGACGCAAGTGAAAGGAGGACGTTCCATTGATGCACAGCTGTTGCTTTGCGCCGGTATGCTGCCTATCAATAGCGGCACATACAGCAGCCAATATCCGGACCACACCTACGGAACCCTGCAAAAAGCCATGCATCAGCAGAAGAACTCGCGCAACTACCTCCTGACCATTGATAAAGTATCGACCTGGAACCAAGGCGTCATAGCCTACAGTTTCGGGACCGACACCATCATTGCTTATCATGACTTTGAACTGACAGAAGCCTTTGGCACGCACAAACGTACCGGAGACGGCTCCTTCCTGGCGCAATGCAGCCAAAAAATAGAGAAGGGGGAAATCTGGAAGAAGGGGGAGAATGTTTACATGCAGCTGGTGACCTACTCCGGCCATGCTCCCTTCAAATTGCCTGAAGAATTGAAAGAGATTCATTTCTCTCCGGCCATTCCACAGAAAATGAATGACTACATGACCACCGCACGCTATACGGACAAGGCGATAGGAAAATTCGTGGAGTACCTGAAAACACTCCCACAATACGACGAGACCCTTATCGTCATCACCGGTGACCACGAAGGACTGGCTACCTACCGTGAAGAATTGTGTAACGCCCCCGGTGGCAAGGGTATCGTATCCGACAAGACATTCACCCCTTTCATCATAGTAAACTCTCCGGTAGGCATGCGTTATGATAAAGTGATGGGACAAATCGATATGTACCCCACCCTGCTGAACCTGCTCCAACTGGATGATTACTACTGGAGCGGATTGGGCCAAAGCATCCTCGACCCATGCAAGAAAGGATTCGCCATCAGCCCCCAAATGGAGGTGATAGGTGAAGAGCCCACCCCGGCAGAAGCCGAGTTCGCCAAAAAAGCATACGATATTTCCGACCAGATGATACATTTTGATTATCTTTGCTCAAAAGCGAAGATAGGCGGCACCTCAAAATAAAAAATGAACAAGTTCATTTTGTTCTGCTTTCGGTTTGCACTATCTTTGCACCGTTCAAAAGAAGTAAAATGTAAATAAAAACAATGAAGGTACATATTCATCCGCATTATGCCGCCTACGAGAGTTATATCCGAGCCATCCCATCGGAAGAATATGAACGGGAAGAGGTTTATTGTAACCGAAGGAACACAGTCGAAAGAGTGCGGTTCGGAGACAAGGACTTCGTAATCAAGAAATACAAAAGACCTGCCCTCATAAACTGCCTCATTTACACTTGGTTTCGCAAAAGCAAAGCACAGCGCGCCTTTGAATATGCAGAACTTTTTCTGCAACGGGGAATAGAGACCGCCCCTCCGGTAGCTTATATAGAAATCAAAAAGAATGGTTTCTTCCACACCGGATACTTTATTTCCGAATACCTCCCCTACCCGCTTGTAACGGATATGTTCGGTACGGAAATGGAGGAAGAAGAGAAAAAACGGCTAAGACATGACCTCGTAGATTTCACTCTCCAATTACATCTGAACAAGGTCTTGCCGCTGGACTATAATCCCAAGAATATATTTTACCGGAAGACAGACGGCAAATATCACTTCGCCCTCATTGACATCAACCGCTTGAAGCTCGGTAAAGTGCCCGGTATCAGAATGTCCATGAATGCCTTCAGCCAACTGGGTATTCCCGCCGATGACTTCATGAAAATAATACCTCTATATGCCGAGCAAAGAGGATTCGATATTGAAGAATGCATATTCTTCACTCTCTTCAGCAGACTGAAATGGAGAAAGCAAAGACAATTTAAAAATTTCGTCAAAAGCAAGCTTCATTTCTGAAATGTCGTATCTTTGTACCAACGAGATTAGAAAATTATGCAAGATTATATCATCCAGTCCATCCAAGAAGGTATCAGGCTCAAAGAAAATATCCTGAACAACCGGCAAATGCTTACCGACATCGAAACCGTCGGCAATCTGATAGTACAAGCCCTTCGACAAGGGCACAAAGTCTTGCTTTGCGGTAACGGCGGCAGTGCAGCCGATGCCCAGCATATCGCTGCCGAACTCGTCGGACGTTTCGTGACCGAACGGGAAGGCCTGCCCGCCATCGCCATGACAACCGACACTTCCATCCTGACCGCAGTCAGCAATGATTATGGCTTCGACCGCGTCTTCGAACGGCAGACAGCAGCCTTGGGAACGAAAGGTGATATTCTGATAGGCCTTTCTACCAGCGGCAACTCTCCCAACGTAGAGCATGCCTTGCAGAAGGCACAATCTATGGGCATCACCACCATAGGGCTCCTGGGAAGGGATGGAGGAAGGTGCAAGGAACTTTGCAATTACCCGTTGATTATACAGCACGCCGAATCTGCCAGGATTCAAGAAGTGCACATTACCATCGGACATATCTTGTGCGGCATCGTTGACAATAAACTGTTCTCCCATGAATAAAGCGATTTTCCTTGATCGGGACGGTACCATCAATGTTGATTTCGGCTACGTTTACAAGACCCAAGAGCTTGAATTATTGCCCGGTGTAGCCGAAGCACTCCGCATTTTTCAGGAATTGGGTTATCTGCTGATTGTCATCACGAACCAATCCGGTATTGGACGTGGCTACTTTACACTGGAGGACGCCGAACAGTTCAACCGGGCACTCGCCCAAGAGCTGGAAAAACATGGAGTTATACTGAACGATTTCTATACTTGCCCTCACGCTCCGGAAGAACATTGCGAATGCCGTAAGCCTTCTCCTTTCATGGTGACGGAAGCGATGAAGAAATATGAAATCGACCCATCCCAATCCTATATGTTCGGAGATAAGAAATCGGATACGGAATGCGGCGAAAGAAGTGGTGTCAAGTCCTTCCGGGTCACCTCTGAGCACTCACTTCTATATTGGGCCAACCAATTAAAAAACAACCTATTATGAATACAGAATTAAACAGTATAAAGGGAAAGAAGGTACTCGTTATCGGAGACGTGATGCTGGATACTTACCATATAGGGGACGTGAAAAGGATTTCTCCCGAAGCCCCCGTACCAGTGGTCCGTGTCACCCGTACCTACAATGTATTGGGAGGAGCGGCCAATGTTGCAAGAAATCTGTTGGGACTGGGTTGCTCGCCGTATGTCGTCAGCCTGCTTGGCAACGACCACAACGGAAACACAATGCAGGAGATGTTCGCTGATTTGGGTATCAGAAACGAACTGTTTTATACGGACCACCCAACCATCACCAAAACCCGCGTAATAGGCAACAGCCAGCAAGTAGTACGGCTGGACTTTGAAACAGAAAATGAATGCCTGAACGAAGAGATTGAGCAGAAACTGCTGGATGCCGTGAAGCGTGCACTCCCCGAAGTAGACATTGTCGTGATTTCGGATTATGGCAAGGGAGTATGCAATGATACAGTATGCCAGCAGGTTATATCCGCCTCTGCCGGGCAAGGGAAGAAGGTCATTATAGACCCCAAAGGGACAAATTGGGAGAAATACCGTTCCGCAACCATCATCACCCCCAATCTAAAAGAACTTTCAGCCGTTTCGGGAGCGGATGTGAGAAATGAGGATAAAGAAATCCATAGCGCGGCAGACCGGATACTGAAGGAGTATAACCTTACTTCTCTATTAGTGACACGTTCCGAAAAAGGGATGTCATATATAGCTCCGGAAGTCTCACAAGACATTCCTACCGAAGCAAGGGAAGTGTATGATGTCTCAGGGGCAGGCGATACTGTCGTGGCAACTTTAGCAGCTGCGCTGGCAGCCGGTATCCCTATTGCAGATGCCATTTATCTTGCCAATAAAGCGGCCGGCATTGTAGTCGGGAAAATAGGCACCAGCCCCATTCTGTTCAAAGAGTTGCAGGACGAGCTACAAATCGGGAAACCGGCCAGCAAACTTATTCCTATTTCCCAACTTGCAGATACTATAAAACAACTGCGTGCGCAGGAGCGCAAAATCGTATTCACAAACGGCTGTTTCGACATTCTGCACAAAGGACACGTGTGCTATCTGGAAAAGGCCAAAAGACTGGGGGACGTACTTATCGTAGGATTGAATTCGGACAGTTCAGTAAAACGTCTGAAAGGGGAATCGCGCCCCATCAATGATGAAAGCGCCCGCTCCACAGTCCTGGCAGCCTTGGAAGCAGTGGACTACGTAGTGATTTTTACGGAAGATACCCCTCTGAATCTCATCAAGACAGTTGCACCGGACGTGTTGGTAAAAGGTGGCGACTATGCCATAGAAAACATTGTAGGCAGGGAGTACGCCCAAGAAACAGTAACTATCCCTTTCGTAGACGGTTATTCCACTACAAAGACGATAGGCGCCATCAACCAAGAGAAGCAATAATCTTTTCAGCGACTTGTTGGGGGGTAATATCCACCATACACTTCTGATAAACAGCCAGCTTGCATTTACCCCGTCCGTCTTTGGTGCACGGACGGCAAGGCAGGGCTGTTTCGAGTATTTCTACCGTAGGTCCCGTAGGGAAACCGAAGGCTGTAGGTCCCATCAAGGCAAAAGCAGGAACACGGAACAAATCAGCGGCATGCATAAAACCCGTATCAGCGCTGATTACCAGATTGGAACGCAACACTATGTAAGAAGATTCCATCAATGAGGTTTGTCCCGCAAGGTTAACTACCCGTTCCGGTGCAGCACTTCTGATTTCCTCACAGAAAGTATCCTTCGGACCAGCCAGAATAACAAATCTATACTTAGGAAGAAGGGCAACCAATTCTTTCCAATAGGAAACGGGCCAGCGTTTCATTTCCCAGTTGGCAGACGGCACCAGCGTAACCATATCTTTGGTTACAAAGTTCTCATACTTGCTACGTATTTCATCCGGGAAATGCCAGTCGTGATAGTTGTCCGGAAAATGCGTAATTCCCCATTTCTTCAATGGTTTCTGAAAAGACACCATCCCCCTGAAAGGCTTGTCGAAATGGTTGATTCCCAGTTTGAACAACAAAAAGCGTTTGCCTCTCTCTTTGCTCCGCAGAGCAACGTAAGGTTTCACAAAAGGCAATGGAGACACTATCAGCTTCAATATGTTGGAACGGATATTACTATGAGCATCATAAATGTAGTCGAAATGCTCTTTTCTCAAATCAGCCGCCATTTTCAACAATCCGGCAAGTCCGGTCTCCTTGTCAAACGCCCAGATTTTATCAATCCTGCCATCCATCGACAAGGTCCCCACCATATCTTTCCGGGTAATCCAATGAATTTCCACATCTGCAAACCGTTCACGTATTCCACCGATAATTCCCATACACTGGATAATATCCCCTATCGAACTGAAACGGATAATTAAGAATTTGGTCATAGAAAATTACAATTTATATCCTACAAAAATAACCAAATTTTAAGAACTCTGTCCAGTCATCTTAAAATATTTTTCTAATACCAGTAATGAAATCAATTTTTCACGTTCTGCATCAAAAAACTGCTCACACCACTCATGTGCATGGCGAATAATTTCCTGAGCTTCATCTGGATGCACAATAAAATACTCCATACGCTCTTTTAAATCCGAATAATCCGACTTAATTTCCACATAATGATAATTAGGTATTAACTTTCCCTCCATAAACCACGTCTCATAAGTCGGTTTCGGCATTACCGCCAAAGAATTAGAGTACATTACCCATTTTAGATTACTTGCAACATCATTCCCTTCAAGACAGATGACAAACTTAAAAGCAAAATGATCATAGAGCGTCATCTTTGGAACCACCCATTCAGAGCAAATGATATGCTTTTCAGCGATAGCTCCAATATCGCAAGCCGAATCACCAAACCACCGCTCAAAGAATGCAATACGGTGAGGCTTTTCATAGATTTTACCTCTAAAGATGGCCTTATTTTCCTTTTTTACAAATTCTCTTTTATCACGCAAAAAAACAAAATGCCGCACTTTATCTAAATTCAACAAAACAGAATTCTCATTATTTCCCATTATCGGACGACTCTTGACAATAGACGGCATGAACTGTAACGTGGTAACATCACCAAATTTATAATTCCACCTCAGATATTTCGGAAAATACTTCAAATATTCTGCCGTATCAAAAAAAATAAACAGAATTATATCGGCCTTTTATACTAAAATCTGCAAGACGCCCTTTATCTTCTTGCAAACAAACAGTCGACTGCAAACGGCAATAATAATCCACCCGAGAAAGTATATAATCTTTGTCTGAACGAGTATTCAAGCTATTTATTATACTTTTGCGCCTTATTCTACACAAATAATCAGGCCAAAGATACACAAACAAGTAATTCTTAAAATAATACTTTATCTTATTATTTTTACCACTATGCAGAAGATATTTAAACATACCCTATATATTATTAGTATAGGGATGCAAATATAACAATTAGACTAGCATAATCAAATTACTACAACTTTTTGTTTCATTTTACCACCATTCTATTTTTCATCGATTTTGGACAAGTACTCCCGATAAGGAAGGTTCAAATCCATAAAATGAAAGTTGTGCTGATGACGTTTACCCTCAGGAGGAGGAGTCATATAATCACCGAATAACTGCGTCAGATAAGCATCATTATCCCTCATACCCATAACAGTCTTTCCTTCAAATTCTATAGGTGTAGGTTCCCCCAACACTTTCTCTTTATCAACCATACTGCCCAGTCCATCATTATGGTTAACAGCAGCTATGCGACTTGTACGCAAATCATAAAGCATCATGTGTTGCTTTATCTTCATCTGTAACTCAGGCAATGTATAACATCTACGTACAAATAAAGGTAACCAACACGAAGGCCCGTGCCCGTGACGATAAGGATCACGAAAAAGAAAATAAAGCGCTTTTTTCAGATATTTGTATTTAATATCGTAGAGTCTTTGTGCGAATTTGCCTTCCGGCGCCCCATCAATGGGAAACACATCAACATACACTCCACCCAAATAATACAAATGAGGGCGCTCTATCAATGTAGTACTTGCATCTTGCACCTTGCCAAAATGAAGCGGATATTTAGGATCATTTTCAAAACAAACAAACTCATAAGGAGAAGGGAGCCATTTCCGGCTATGTTCTATCAATTTTTCATAATCTGCGCGCGGCATACAGATATCCATATCATCATCCCAAGGAATAAAACCTTTTTCCCGTACCGCACCGATAAGAGAACCATCCACCAAATAATACTTAAGATTATGCTTTTGACACATCTCATCAATAGCCATCAAAATATCCAACAGCCTAAGTTGCAGAGGTCTTATATCGTAATTCGCCATCTTTCTATCTTTACAAAATAAATTACTACTTCATGCATTTAATCAAGTCCTTCAATTCTGAAGAAGATATTCCTTCAGTACGAGGCATAACAACCACTGTTTTATCATTCTCACCACAATAATCCACCACTCGTTGAAACCCTACATGTGACTGGTCAGGACCCTTTGCAAATATATCAAAATCCACTTCATCCACAATATTGCCCACATTACGATAAACAACTACTTCATCGACATAGCGGATAGCACTAACCATATAGCATCGTTCTTCTGTTGAATATACCAGACTGGCATCCGGTTTAAATTGAAAGACATAATCGGAGTCTTGTACAGCCACTATTAAATAGTCGCCAAGTGCTTTTGCCTTTCGGAACAACTCTATGTGACCAATATGCAAAAGGTCAAAAACCCCTACTGTCAAAACTTTCTTCATCTAATGGTTCTATATAATGATTCCACACTCAACTCCTCCCCAGTACTTTCCGATAACACTCCATCGTCTCACGCGCCATCTGCTCCTGCGTGAAACGCTGTGCCCACTTCAATCCCTCCTCAATCATGGTGGCACGCAAAGAAGGCTCTTGTGTACGGGCAATCGCCGCTGCCAATCCCTCCACATCGTGGGGGCTCACATACAAGGAATGCTTTCCCCCCGCTTCTTCAAGACAAGAGCCGGTTGCTGCAACCACCGGAATGCCGGAATGCAAAGCCTCAAGAATAGGGATGCCAAAACCTTCGTAAACGGATGGGTATACAAAAGTCTCGGCCGACTGATAAATGGCAGGTAAATCGTCTGAAGGGATACCATGCAGAAAATGTACTCTGTCTTGCAATCCGGCTTTTGTTATAAACTCTTTCAGCTGATGAATATAGGCTGTGGGTCTCCCTACCAGAACAAAATGCAGTTCATCGGGCAGATACTCCAAAGCCTTCACAATGGCCAGCGCATTTTTACGCTCCTCAATGGTGCCCACTGACAAGATATAGCGTTCGGGCAACCGATAACTCCGCATCACCTCCTTGCGCTTATCCTTACCGACACGACAGGCATACAGAGAACTACACCCTTGGTAAATAACGGAAATTTTATCCGCAGGAATTCCATAATAATGTATGATGTCACGCTTGGTACACTCACTCACGGCAATGATGTGGTCTGCATGCTTGCATGCATAGCGGCATTTGTAGTTATAAATTAAGCGGTCGACCAACGAAAAACAATGTGAAAGTCTCAGGAAGATAAGGTCGTGAACAGTCACCACACTCTTTACTTCCCGTACCCGATGGATGGTCAGGGGAAGTTCGTTACTCAGTCCGTGGAACAGCTGTATGTTGTCCCGTTTCAAAGTCCTGCGTATACCTCCCACGCGCCACAACGAAGTCATTCCTCTCCAGAGCCAATAAGATGGATAATGTACCGATACCGTTCCCCGGCTTTCGGCCACCATCGACGAGAGTTGCTGATTTTCACGGTGTACCGGAGCATACAGCCAATACTCGTTTTCCGGAGCAAAGGCTGACAATGACTGCACCACATACCGGCTGTAATTGCCCAATCCCGTAAAATTCTGCACAGCCCGTTTTCCGTCGTATCCTATTCTCATCTCTAAAAAGTTTCAGCTGCAAATGTACAAGATAATCCTCATATAGCAACTTATCAGCCTATTCTTTTTAATTAAAATGACAAATTTGCTCCGGAATAAATAATAAGATGGGAAATATTTGCCCATCTCCCGAAAAAAGGCGAATATTGCTACTTATAATCCAATTTATTCCTTCATTATGAATACATTAAAAAGCACTTTTAAGAAATTTATTTATGGAACAATACCTTATTGTTTTTGCAAACTCTTCCATGCAGACTCTCCCAACCTTAAATACTACCAATATATAAAGTCAAATGGCTACGCACGACATTTGTTTGAATTCAAAGAAGAATATGAACAAATGAGATTTCCCGTACAAGAAGATAAAGAAAAAAGATTGTATTACGTCCTAAACAAGCAAGGGCACCGTTTATACTTCAAAAAGAATATCCCAGTGGAAAAGATTGAAAAATGCTATCGTGTATTGGCCATGGAGCAAGATTTACGTTCTCCACACCACTACCTTGACAGTATAGAGGAAGTAAAAGGGAAAACATTTGTCGATGTCGGAAGTGCAGAAGGATTTACTTCACTCGAAGTCATTGAAAAAGCTTCCCATATATACCTTTTTGAGCAAGATACATTATGGATAGAAGCATTAAATGCAACCTTTGAGCCTTGGAAAGACAAAGTAAGTATCATACCTAAATATGTAAGTAATAATAATTCAGAACAAGAAATAACCCTTGATACTTTTTTTCAAGATAAAGATAAAAAACAGCTTTTTATTAAAATGGATATTGAAGGAGCTGAACGGTACGCCCTGCAAGGAAGCAAGAATTTGTTCGAAAATTGTAATTTACAGTTTGCCATTTGCACTTATCATGGAAATGACAACATCGTTGTCCCCAATATTTTAAGAGAATACGGTTGCAAATTCACAGAACAATTCGGTTTTTTTCGTCACCAATTGCGTAGCGTAGTTGCACGAGGAAGCAGCAAATCATTATAGCCTATTTTTCTCTAACCATTCAATTCTTTCAAAATTGAATGGTTAGAGAAAAAATACATTCAATTGTATTTAATAATATGATATTGTGAAAGAGCTTGTCAAATCATTGAATCCAAAACCACTAAAATAATCTCTTTCTGAATATGTTTTCTTCACGGTAACATCATCAAAAGTCAAAGTTTTTCCGGTAAAATCACCATCATAGAATGTAACTCTTACGCTCTTATATTGGCCCGACTGACACCCCATAGAATTAGTCATATGCACTTCTCCCCACATCTGACAAGAAGAGATATTATTATTAAATCCTATTCTAGTCATGTAAGCTTCATTAAATCCTGCAGGAGCAGGAGACTGATTTCCTTGTATACCATTTGAATAAAAATGTGTATACTTTCCACCTTTCTTACGCCCCTTAGCATGTTCCCAAAGTCGCAATTCAAAGTTTCTTATATATGAGCCATCGGGAGCAAACTCTGCCCTTGTAAGAGGATACTGTCTTCTCAATTCATAGGCATAATCTAGTTCTTCTTTAGAATCATAAAATTCAATAGACAAGTCCGGCTTTATTTCTATAGCTACATTAGGAATATTATTTAATTTATCAAAAATACTTCTGATGCTTTCATCCTTTATTTGAAACCCATCACCAAACACGCAATCAGAAACATAAGTTTCTCCCTTATAAGTAAACTTAAGTACACCAATAACATTTTCATCTCCTAAAGCATCTGATTCAGAAGTTACTTTTCCAGCAATCACATCATAATTAGCCAGCTCAGCAAAGTTGTTTTCTAACAAGTCATTATCTTGATTACAAGAGAACAACCATAGAGGAAGCATTACAAGCACAATAAATTCTTTCCTTTTCATAACATTTGATTTTAAGTTATTAATAATATTTTGTAAATATAACCAATTTTATAAAACAAGCAAAGGTATCATCCACATTTTTTAATAATGCATCAACAACTATTCCTGAATTTCAATAATCTAAAAATTCATTCACATAATTCCATCTTCAAGGAATTAGTAACCTCTATCCAGAGCCTCAATATGTCCGGCACAAGTTATTTTCTGTGAGAATTGGTGGCAAACTTTTCTCTTTCGTAAACTTGTTAACTAAAATCTTGTTAACTGGCAAATTCAACAATGTACGAAACTTGAAATGAGGATCACATGCCATCTGTTACAAAAACCAAGTACGGAGTCGGGCACATCCCCATTGCCCAATCCGTACTTGCCCATTGTTTTATCCTTCAAACACCTTATCTCCTTCCCGAAAACTACTTTATTCATCATCGGCCCACTGTTATGAACCAATTCAACCACACTAGTGAGCTGTTTAGTTCACTCAAGTGAACATCACGGCTCACTAACGTGGGCTGCTGAAGAATCCAAAAGTAAAACGAAAGAATGAAAAGGATGCAACAGAAGAAAGAAGGATGCGGAACGGAAGAAAACACGGGTGAGAGCAAAATTTACCCTCACCCTTTTCGATTGCTCTCACCCACCCCTGCAATGCCGATGAATAGGGAAGTTGAAGAAAAGAGTGAGAGCGGTGAGGGCAGAAATGCAAACTTAAAACGGAAAAAGCCGAATTATTTTCCGGGCATTACTTAGCCACTTTGACGGATTAGTCGTATCTTCGCACGATAGAAAATCGTCGAAAAGAATAGCAGCATTATGAGAGTCATTGTTGACAACAAAATACCTTTCATTAAAGAAGCCATCGAAAAAATAGCCGACAGCGTGATTTATACTTCCGGCAGAGACTTCACTCCGGAGTTGGTAAAAGACGCCGATGCACTGATTATACGTACCCGCACCCGCTGCAACAAGGAATTGCTGGAAGGCAGTAAAGTCCGCTTCATTGCCACCGCCACCATAGGCTTCGACCATATAGATACGGAATATTGCCGTGAAGCAGGCATTGCTTGGACCAATGCCCCCGGATGCAATTCAGCATCCGTAGCCCAATACGTGCAATCAGCCTTACTATTATTGCAACAGCTCAAAGGAGTACAACTGTCCGAATTGACATTAGGCATCATCGGCGTAGGCAATGTGGGTAGCAAAATAGCCCAAGTAGGGCAAGAACTGGGCATGCGCGTCTTGAAGAATGACCTGCCCCGCCAAGACAAGGAAGGAGAGGGCGATTTCTGTTCCTTGCAAACACTCGCAGCAGAATGTGATATCCTCACCTTCCACGTACCTTTATATAAGGAAGGGCCATACAAAACATTCCATTTGGCAGACCATACTTTCTTCCGGTCATTAAAACGCTGTCCCGTCATTATCAATACCTCACGTGGAGAGGTGATTGAAACCAATGCGCTCCTGAATGCCTTAGAAGACGGACTGATTTCCGATGCCATCATTGATGTATGGGAGAATGAGCCTGATATCAATCTTACCTTATTAAATAGAGTGTTCCTTGGAACTCCCCATATAGCCGGTTATTCAGCCGACGGAAAAGCCAATGCTACCCGTATGTCCCTGGATGCCCTTTGCCGTTTCTTTCACATCAAAGCCGACTACCGCATCGCTCCCCCCCAACCCCGGAACCCGATTATTACCGCCGGCAGCCTGGCAGAAGCATATCTGCAAATGTATGACCCGAGAAGGGACAGCGAAGCACTGAAAACACATCCCGAACAATTTGAAAAATTGCGGGGAGACTACCCGATACGAAGAGAAAAAGAAGCTTACACTTATATCCCAAAGTAGCACATACATTTAGAGATACAGCCCGATAATACAAAAGACGTCACTATATAAGCTCCTCACGCCTTTACTATCAATGCCGAATCAGAGGAAACTATAGGCAAAACATTACAATATCAATGCAAAAAATACAGTTACGGAAATCACTCAGTGAAGGATTTATTTTTTATGCAATTTCAACTCTGACGATTGCCATACAGTTTCTGTTTTATCTGATTCACAGTCCCCGGCTCGCCATGATGGACGTGGGAGGCTGGATGTTTTATATAACGGCCGCTTGCTCACATGCCGCCTTGTGGGCACTTATTCCTTATATCATATCCTTAATCGTAGCCATTACCGTCCGGCGCCATCAAGCCGCCGCCATCACACACATTATTCTTGTATCATTACTCAATATACTTGCTTACATAGACGGCAGTGTGTACAGTCTTTACAAGTTCCATATCAATGGTTTTGTACTGAATCTCCTGGTTGGAGAGGGCAACAGTGAGATTTTCACATTCAGCTTCTGGCTTTATCTGAAGATTGCAGGAGTATTAGTGGGTATATTTGCCGCCAATACTTTGCTAAGAATACTCGCAGGCCATTGTTATACCCGCTTTCACCGCTGTGGCTTCCGTCCGGTACTTGCCACTCTGATTTTGTTTGCACTATTCTCTAACTTTTATCATGCCTATGCCGCCGTAGCGCAAAAGACTTCAGTGATTCGCAGCGCCTCCTGCCTGCCCTATTACTTCCCGCTTACGGCAACCCGCCTGATGATGAAGTTAGGAGTGGTCTCATCCAAGGATGTCATTAAAATGAACTTCAACAACAAAAAGCAGTCTGCTGACCTCAACTATCCGATAGATTCTTTGAAATACGAAGTCCATTCCAACCCCAAGAATGTAGTGCTGATAGCCATAGACTCATGGAACTACCGCGCCTTTAACCAGGACATTACACCTCATATCAGCCACTTTGCCGACAGTTGCAGCAGATTCACCTCCCATCTAAGCAGCAGCAATGGCACACGTGGAAGTATCTTCGGGCTTTTCTTCAGTCTCTCATCCATCTACTGGACTGATTTTGAGGTATCGGGCATACAGCCCCTGCTCATAGAAGAACTATTGAAGCAGAATTATCAGATAGGTATTTATCCCAGTGCTACAATCGTCAACCCGCCATTTGCCAAAATACTTTTCTCAAAGGTACCCAACTTGCGTACCCATACCGAAGGAAAAACCGTTTATGACCGCGACTGCCGTATTACAGCAGATTATCTGCAAGCACTCGATACGCTGGGCAGCGGTACAAAACCTTTCTTTTCCTTTCTCTTCTATGATTTGGCACACGGATATGAAGTGCCGAAGGACAAACTTTATCGTTTCCAACCGTCCTGGGAGTTCGCCGACTATATGAAACTGAACAACGACATAGACCCTACTCCTTTCCTGAACCTCTACTACAACTGCGTGGCGGAAGCCGACTCACTGGTGGGATGCGTCCTCCACAAACTTGAGGAAAAGAAACTGCTGGACAATACCCTGGTCATCATTACCGGAGACCATGGACAAGAATTCAATGAGAATCATAAAAATTATTGGGGCCACGGCAGTAATTATTCACCGGTACAAACACATATCCCCTTCCTATTATATGAACCGGGAGAACAGCCACATACCTACCATCACCGTACCACACACTATGATTTTGCACCAACCCTAATGAATAAAGTGCTGGGTGTAACCAATCCACCTTCCGATTACAGTATGGGGCATTTAATAACCGATACTTGTCCACGGAATTGGCATATCGTGGGCGACAATCTCAATTACGCCTTTATCGTAGAAAATCATACTATTCTGGAAAAACACCCTTCCGGATATATAGAGATCAGCGACAGTGCATTGAATCCCCTGGAAAACTACAAGATAGACAACCGTAAGCTGAACGAGGCTATCCTCTCCCTTAACCGATTCTATAAATAACCGGGAGAGAGGCCTTCCACCAACTCCTCTATCACCTTCGGATAGTATTCATACTCCAGCCGGTGGATGCGTTGCGCCAGCTCCTCCGGCGTATCGCCCGGCAATACGGGGCATTTCTGCTGGCAGATAATGCCGCCTTCGTCATAATGCTCATTCGTATAATGGATGGTAATACCGCTTTCCTTTTCGCCGGAAGCAATCACTGCCTCGTGCACGCGGTCGCCGTACATTCCCTTTCCACCGAACTTGGGCAGCAACGAAGGATGTATATTTATCATTTTATTGGGATAAGCATGCAGAATATTGTCCGGCACACGTGCCAGGAATCCTGCCAATACCACAAAATCAATATCATACTCTCGAAGCGTCGACAAAATAAGCTCTCCACTTTCCCAATCGCTCTTGGCAAACCAGACACAAGGCACTCCCAGCCCCTTGGCACGCTCTAAAACGAACGCATTCTGCCGGTTAGTCAAAACCAGAGCCACACGTGCCGAACCTTTTTCCCGGAAATAACGGATGATATTCTCGGCATTCGTACCACTTCCCGACGCTAAAACTGCGATATTTTTTCCCATAACCCCTCCAATCACTGCACAAAACCGTGAAAAATGTGCAAAAAGGTACATTTAATTCATCAAATATTTGCGAGGAACAATAAATATTTATTCCTTTGCACCGCAAATTTAAAGAAATAAAACTAATTATTAATTAAAAACTTAAAGTTATGTCTGAAATTGCATCAAGAGTGAAAGCGATTATCGTCGATAAATTAGGCGTAGAAGAATCAGAAGTTACTAACGAAGCTAGCTTCACTAACGACCTGGGAGCTGATTCTCTTGACACTGTAGAACTTATCATGGAATTCGAAAAAGAATTCGGTATCTCTATTCCTGATGACCAAGCAGAAAAGATTGGTACTGTAGGTGATGCTGTATCTTACATCGAAGAACACGCTAAGTAATCTTATCCATTCGTTTATAACATGGAATTAAAAAGAGTTGTAGTAACAGGTCTCGGCGCCATTACTCCCATTGGCAACAGTGTTCCCGAATTCTGGGAAAATCTTGTGAATGGGGTTAGTGGAGCAGGACCTATTACTCATTTCGATGCATCGCTTTTCAAGACTCAGTTTGCATGCGAAGTAAAGGGCTTCGATGCTACCAAATATATGGACCGCAAAGAGGCCCGCAAGATGGACTTGTACACACAATATGCCATTGCAGTAGCCAAAGAAGCGGTAGGTGACTCTGGGCTTGACGTCGAAAATGAGGATTTAAACAGAATCGGTGTCATCTTCGGCGCCGGTATCGGTGGCATCCGTACATTCGAAGAAGAGGCGGGCAACTATGCCCTGACCGGTAAGGAAAACGGCCCCAAATTCAATCCGTTCTTCATCCCCAAGATGATTTCGGACATTGCTGCCGGACAAATTTCCATCATGTACGGTTTCCATGGTCCCAACTACGCAACTTGTTCTGCATGCGCCACTTCCACAAATGCCATTGCCGATGCATTCAACCTCATCCGTCTGGGTAAGGCCAATGCTATCGTAACCGGTGGTTCGGAAGCTGCCATCGCCGCTTGCGGTGTAGGCGGTTTCAATGCCATGCATGCATTGTCAACCCGCAATGATTCTCCCGAAACTGCCTCCCGTCCGTTCAGCGCAAGCCGTGACGGATTCATCATGGGTGAAGGTGGCGGTTGTCTCGTTCTCGAGGAACTGGAACACGCCAAGGCACGCGGTGCCAAAATCTATGCGGAAGTTGCCGGCGTAGGAATGTCTGCCGACGCTCATCACCTGACAGCCTCTCACCCCGAAGGTTTGGGAGCCAAGTTAGTGATGCTGAATGCGTTGGAAGATGCAGAAATGAAACCCGAAGAAGTAGATTATATCAATGTTCACGGTACATCTACTCCCGTAGGTGATATTTCGGAAGCAAAAGCAATCAAAGAGGTATTCGGACAGCATGCGTATGAGTTGAACATCAGTTCGACAAAATCCATGACCGGTCACTTGCTGGGCGCTGCCGGTGCGGTAGAATCCATTGCAAGCATCCTCGCCATCAAGAATGGCATTGTTCCTCCGACCATCAACCACGAAGAGGGTGATAACGACGAAAACATCGACTATGACCTGAACTTCACGTTCAACAAAGCACAGAAGCGCGAAGTGAATGTAGCTTTGTCCAATACTTTTGGATTCGGTGGTCATAATGCGTGTGTCATTTTCAAGAAATACGCAGAATAATAAGGTCGTGTTACGTAACCAAATAGATAAAATAAGGCTCTTGTTCCGCAAGGATAGAGAGTCTTATTTTTGTTTTTACAGAATTCTCGGCTTCTTTCCACGTGACATCAAGGTCTATCAGCAGGCTTTGCTGCATAAATCCATCTCCATGCGCTCCGAAAAAGGACGTCCCATCAACAACGAACGGCTGGAATTCTTGGGCGATGCCATCCTCGACGCCATCCTGGCGCAGGACGCCATTGTAGGAGATATTGTCTACCGCCATTTCGAAGGACGCCGCGAAGGTTTCCTCACCAACACCCGTTCCAAAATTGTACAACGGGAAACACTCAACAAATTGGCCGTGGAAATCGGACTGGACAAACTGGTGAAATACTCCACCCGCTCCTCGTCCCACAACAGCTATATGTACGGCAATGCATTCGAAGCCTTCATCGGCGCCATTTATCTGGACCAGGGCTACGACCGCTGCAAGCAGTTCATGGAAGAGAAGATTTTCAAAAACCATATCGACCTCGACAAGATGTCTCGCAAAGAGGTCAACTTCAAGTCAAAACTCATCGAATGGAGCCAGAAGAACAAAATGGAGGTGTCATTCGAGCTTATCGAACAGTTTCTCGACGAAGAATACAATCCGATGTTCCACACCGAAGTCCGCATCGAAGGGATATCGGCAGGCACCGGCACCGGTTATTCCAAGAAGGAGTCGCAACAAAATGCGGCACAAATGGCATTGAAAAAAATTAAGGATGCCGCTTTCAAGGAGGAAGTCCAAGCAGCCAAAGAGCGAAACCATTCAACAGAAACCGCCACAGAAGAAAATCCCATGGCAGAAGCTGTTGAAGAATCCCCACAAGAAAAATTAGCCGAAGCAGATTCCCATCCGACGTCCCTGGACAACTAAGTCATTGTCTTCCGTCACCAGCTTCAACTTGCCCGCAATCTCCTCCAGCGGTGCAGAAGCTATTTCATTTCCCTTTAAGGTAATCATCCGCCCGAACTGCCCGTTGGCAATCAGTTCCGTGGCATGTCCGCCCATACGTGTGGAAAGATTACGGTCGAAAGGTGTGGGTGAGCCGCCACGCTGGATATATCCCAACACAGTCTCGCGGGTCTCAATACCCGTCTCATACTCTATCTCTTGAGCGATGTACTCGGCTGCACGCTTCCGCCCGTCCGT
>ENA-OPVK01000860-OPVK01000860.1-human-gut-metagenome-genome-assembly--contig:-NODE-860-length-20263-cov-3.677603_pt1 | contig 20263 bp, 19 predicted proteins | sample MGYA00241495_ERZ501982 | MGnify/ENA primary metagenome ERZ501982 (study PRJEB25962, sample SAMEA2042002) | human gut metagenome | biome: human gut; feature: human-associated habitat; material: faeces...
GGCGGGAATAGGGAAGGAACATCCTGAACTCAATTGGTATTATCTGTATCTGCCTAACAAAGAATTGAAGCGCTATATCGGCGTTTTTAGTGGCAGGAAGTCCGTAAAACTTCGTAAGCCGTCAGGTGAAGCAGAAGAAAGATACTTTTGTTTCAAGGTATTTTCCTATACTTCGACGGACCACAGGAAACGCTTCGAGCAATGCGCCTATACTAAGGAGGAATATACTGCCCGTCGTGATTCCGCCCGGGTAGTGAAAGAAGCCTTTGCCACCGGTTCCGCCCGGAAATTGAATGCTTTGACGGACGAGAAAGAAATCGAAGGCAACGGCTGGCTGTTTGTCTGCGCTCCTTTGGATCAGTTGGAACTTATTTTGTCTGCTATGTTTCCTCGCCAGTATTTGGTGACGGACTATAACACGCACCGTGCGGCGGTCATCCCTCAACGTCAGATGGAGGAATTTATCTATTTGTACGAATCCATGCCTTACAATATCGAGTTGATGAACCGTCCTTTGGAGGATTATCTTCAGAAGAAACAACGCATCCGGATTACCGGTGGCGTTTTCCGAGGGAAGGAGGGGTGTATTATGCGTTTGCACCGCAATACCCGGTTGGTGTTTGCTTTTGGGAATATGACGGTGGCTGTGAGTTATCTTCACGCTTTTCCGTTTGAGAAGGTTGAGTGAAGGCTGGTTTGCTTAGAAGTTTATTTTTTAGAGAACTGCTATTATAAGGATGAATTAATGAAAAGTTCAGACTCTTCATGTGTAACATTTGCATACTTCTTCAATGATTGAGATAATAGAAAAGAAATATTGTACTGGATGTGAGGCTTGCCTGAATGTCTGCCCTCATGCCGCCATCATGATGGTTCGTGACCATGAAGGGTTTGATTATCCCTCGATTTATAGCGACAAGTGTGTGGATTGCGGATTATGTGTCAAGGTATGTCCTGTTCTTCATTATGAGGATATTGCCGATAAACGGAAAATATATAATGATGTTCAGAAAGCCATTGCTGCAAAGACAAACTGTGAGGAATGGCGCAGGGTTAGTTCTTCGGGAGGGGTTTTTCCAGCTATTGCTAATTATATTTTAGAACATGGCGGTGTGGTGGCAGGCGCAGCTTTTGACGAGCATTTTGACGTACATCATGTAATTATTAATGATAAGAAAGACTTGATTAAAGTACAGGCTTCCAAATATGCCCAGAGTCGAATTAAATATATATATAAAGAGATAAAGAAATACCTTACAGATGGCAGGCTGGTGTTGTTTACAGGAATGGCCTGTCAAATAGAAGGGTTAAAAAGTTATTTAAGAAAAGAATATTCCAATCTATATACCGCTGATTTGATATGTATGGGTATTCCCTCGCCAGGAGTATGGAGAGGATATCTTGACACTACTTTCCAGGGTGAGAGCATTAGGCATGTTAATTTCAAAGACAAAACTTACGGATGGCGTGTTTTTGCTTTGCGTATTGAAACAGACCGCCGCTCCTTTCTGCAAAAAAGATTTGACAATGCCTTCTTTCAGTGTATGTTAAAGACTTATTCCCTGCGTCCATCCTGTTTTAATTGTCCTTTCAAAAAGGAAGAACGTTTGAGTGATTTTACCTTGGCGGATTGCTGGGGCACAGTCGAGGAAGTACCTCAACTGGATGACGACAAAGGATTGTCATCTGTTATTGTCCATTCATCCAAAGGATGGCGTTTGTGGGAAGAGCTGGCTCCATGGCTGGATACGGAAGAAGTAACGCTGGCATCCATTGTTGCCCATAATGAGAATCTGGTGCGCAACAGACAGGGTTCTGCCTGTCGTGATGAATTCTATAAGCTTTTTAGTCGTTCACCGCAAAAAGCATTGGCTTGGTGTGGGTGTAATCTCCAATCCGGCAAATGGCTAAGAAATAAATTACTGATTAAAAGAGTACTAAAAAAGATAGTAGGGAGATGAATCTGAAGAAACTGATAAATATTAATTTTTGGAGATTTGATCATAAGCATTACAAAGATCTGTATGACTATGATATACGCTTCAATGCCTCCTTTCGTAATACAGAAAAATTATCCAAAGATGTACTTCGTTCTTACGAGCTAAAGTGCTTGTCGCTATATCGTAAGGCTCAGGTAGCCCAAGGTACAGTCTGGGGTAAGTATTATTTCCATAAGTTAAAGAAATTCGGTTTATGCACAGGTATCAATCTTTGGCAGAACATGCATATCGGCAGAGGACTGATTATAGGTCATTCAGGTACCATTATCTTAAATAGTGACGCGGTATTTGGTGACTGTATATTTCTGACGCATGGTGTGACCATCGGCCGCGATGTGCGTGGCAGGCGTAAAGGTGCACCTGCCATTGGCAACAATGTCTGTATCCGTGCCAATTCTACTGTGGTCGGAAAGATAACCATTGGTGATGATGTGCTTATTGCTCCCAATACCTTTGTGAATTTTGATGTGCCCAGCCATTCGGTAGTAGTAGGTTCTCCCGGAGTGATTCATCATCGTGATTTTGCTACCGAGGGACATCTAGGTATTGTAAAAGAATAATCCGTATGACGGTTGTATTGATAGGCACAGCCTTGCTGTTGTCTGTTTATATGGTGGTAAATATACTTTATAAGCGTACCAACCATTACCGCAATCCCGACCGTGATTTGGAGAATTACCGTCAAGGAGTTCCCTGTGGCATACGTCTAGCTAATTTCGGTACGACCAATAGTTTTTATGCATTTTGTGCCCACAATACATTGGGAGTGAAGTCATTTAATTTTGCTCTCAATTGTGAGAGTGTTGAGTTTGATGTGGACATACTTAAACATTATGCTGTACATTTGACCAAAGGCTGCGTTGTTATACTTCATCTTAATTTCTGTGTGAGTATGTATAGATGTAATAAATTGAATGAATCGAGAAAAGCATGGGATGTCATTCCACATGGTGGTCAGATCAAGACATCTCTGCGCCAACGGCTTGCACATTTGCTCCCGGTTGCCCCCTGGCAATGCAAGAAGGCGCTTCGCCTGCTGATAGATGTGGAAAGCAATGAGACGGAGGCTTACAAATATGTATCGGCAAGCCAATCAGCAAAGAATGCAAAGGAGATGGCGGTCTGCTGGATAAATCTTTTCGGATTACAGTCTTTACAAACAGGGGAAATTGGCGAGGCGAACCAACGGGAAGTGGAATTTAATACTTTTAAGGTTGTGGAGTTCGTTGATTTCTGCTGCAAGCAGGGATTTCTTCCTGTAGTGGCATGCACCCCGTTGGGGCGTGATCTCAACAGCTACGTGTCCGATGCTTTTGGTGATGCCACCTTGGGAGGCATTGAACGTAAGATGAAAGAAAGGGGAGTGCCGTTCCTCAACTACCGTAAGGATGAACGTTTTCAGTCTGAGTTATCTCTCTTTACTGATGGGGGATATAAATTGAGCCGTCGTGGTTCTTTGAAATATATGAAAATACTGCTTGCCGATGTACAGTCATTTTATGAAACTGTCATAAACAACAAATCATTAAATGTATGATATGGGAATAATCAGTAAAATAAAGTCTAAATTGAGTTACAAAGAAGTGACTCCGCTTTATATGGATGACCTGCTACGCGATGCCTATCAGACTACGAGCGTGGTGGGTGGAAGTCTGAAAGGCCGCATAGCTTTGGTGACCGGTGCCACCAGCGGTATAGGCTTTGCTATAGCCGAAAGGTTGCTTGGCGAAGGTTGCCGGGTGATAATCAGTGGAAGAAACGTCCAAAAGCTCCAGACTGCGGTAGCTGAACTCAAGAGAAGATCATGTAAGGCGAATGATGATACGCTTAGTACCCTCTTACTCAACCAGTATGATGCCGAAGCTGTAAGAAATTCTGTAGATGGATTGTTTTCTACTGCTCCTGTCAGCATCGTCATAAACAATGCAGGCTTTTTGGGGGAAAAAGATCACCGGTGCGAGTTTCGTTCTGTCACGGAAGAGGAATACTTCCGGACGATTGATGTCAATTTGAAATCTACCATTCTCATTTCTGAGCTTGCAGCTGCTCGAATGGCGCAATATGGCGGTGGAAATATTCTCAATATCAGTAGCATTTGTGGGTTCTCACGCAATCATTACTATACCCCTTATGGTATTTCGAAAACAGGGGTCATTCGGTTTACCGAACAATTGTCTGCCGCATACAAGGGGCGAGGCGTTATTGTTAATAGTATCGCTCCCGGTTCCGTGGCTACAGCAATGAACCATAGCAGGATGAATGATAATATTGCCAGCTTCCACCCTTTAAATCACATTATTTTTTCCGAACAGATAGCTGCACTTGCAGCCTTTATGATAGGGAATGTAAGCAAATTTCAAGTAGGGGAGGTAAAAAAGGCTTGTGCCACTGAAAATGTATAGTGCAATTATGAAACAGAAAGTCATCAGGATAATCAAAAGGCTTATCGGACATCGTATTCTTGTTCATCCCATTGTGGATGCTAACGTATACGATGCTAATGAGAACAGCTTCAGCGGAAACTCTCTTCAGGATTCCAATGTACTGATAGTAGGGTGTGACGAAACTCTTATGCGCTCCGCAGAATGTTACTATAAAAATGAAGGCTGCTATGTGGTTAAGCTATGGCAGGGCTATAGAGAATTGACAACGGAAGATATCAATGAGGCAAGAGGTGATTTGTTGGGGCACTTTGATCATGTTGTTAATATAATTATACCTGATGTGGATCATGACCTGTTGCATACCGACCACACCTACAACCATCGTGATTTGGAGCGCGTGGTATATCAATGGTTGCAAGTGGAATCCGACTATTTAGACAAGAATCTGCAACGTTCCTCTCTTCATGTCGTATTTGTCAAGCGTTCTATGGAATACCTCGATGTAGTATCACACTCCATTGTCAGTATGCTGCGTGGTCTGGCGAAGCGGTTGCTGGCTCATGGCATTGTGGCGAATGGGGTAGTGGCGGATGAGGATATTCCGGTGGATGCCGTCATGCAATCACTGATGTTCGTTACCGGAAAGTATGGAGAAGTGATAGCGGGTGAGTTTATTGATTTAAAGGAATAATGGGAAATTCGCGGACTAAAAATTCAGCCTTGACCATGGCTATGAGCAGTATGAGACAACTACTCACCATTCTGCTCACTTTCGTCAGCCGTACAGCCTTTATCTATACTTTGGGAGCGGAATATTTAGGGTTAAACGGGCTATTTTCCAATATATTATCTATCTTGGCTCTTTCAGAGTTGGGGATCGGTGGAGCTATCGCTTTCTATCTTTACAAACCTTTAGCGGATAAGGATATTGACCGGATCAAGGTGCTCATGAAATTCTATCGCAGGTGTTATAACTATGTGGGACTTGCAATTTTAGGATTAGGATGTTGTCTGATGCCTTTCCTGCATTATTTGGTTAATTTGGAACAGTCGCTTCCCGAGAATCTCTATCTGATTTATTTCATATTCATTCTGCAAAACTCTTGTACCTATTTCTTCTTTGCCTACAAGCAGACTTTGGTGTCGGCTAATCAGGAGTTATATAAGATTGAAAAATACAATATTGCATTCTCGTTTATAAACTGTATCACTGATATTGTAGTGCTGCTGGTATTTCGTAATTTTATAGTGTATCTTTTGTTCAAATTAGTATTGGTGATAGTCAAGAATATTGCCATCTCCAACAAGATAAACCGCGAATATCCTTATATCACAGACGCGTGTGACAGGAAACTGACGAAAGAAGAAAAGCATCGGTTTTTTAAGGATTTGTGTTCTATTTCTATCTTCAAGGTTGGATCTACGCTGTTCAACACTCTTTCTAATCTGATGATATCCATCATGATTGGTACGGTAGTAGTGGGTTATTACAGCAACTATTTTATGATAACCTCTCAAGTGAATGTCATTTATATGCTGACTATGACGGCTGTATCAGCAGGGGTGGGAAATGTTATTGCAAAGGAATCGCGGGAGCATCAAGTTAAGATATACAATAAATTGTCACTGATCACATTTTTTATCTATTCGCTGTTTACTATTTGCCTTTTCCAGTTGCTCAACTCTTTTATGCATATATGGCTGGGCAGTGTGGATAACAGTTATATCCTCAATCAGTGGGTTGTATTATTTATCTGCCTTAATTTTTACATAGATACTTCCTGCCAGCTTGACAACGTGTTCCGTAATGCGAGCGGTCACTTTAAAATTGGACGTTACCTCCAGATTTGGGGCGGACTGCTCAACGTGGCGTTAGCTGTTCCATTGTGTCATTTCTATGGTTTGGCAGGCATATTCGCCGCCCAGGTGCTTTCAAAACTTTTCACTTCCTATTTCCCGTTCATCATGAATGTGCAGAAGGTTGTTTTGGGTTTCAGCCGAAAGATGGTAATGATTGTATGGGCAAAGCGATTTTTACTTCTTATTGGGATTGGCACGATTATATGGTTGTTGTGTTTGCCTATTCACGAGACAACTCTCCTCAATTTCGTGTTTGAGGGAGTGATTACTTTGGTATTTACTGTGGCTGTGTTATGGATGGTATTTTGTAAAGATGAGAATTTTGTGGTGGTGAGAGATATGGCAATAAGTAAAGTGAAGACGTTTTTATATAATAGATGCTAGATCATGGTCAAACCAATTTTCTAGCCAACAGGAAACCGAAGGAGCGCTAAAATGATATGAATATGATAAAGAAGATCTTTAAGGCTTTGTTTTGTAAGAACAATTTTTCCACCGAATGGCGGAAACGTAATTCGCATAATTTTACGATACCTGCTACTAATTTCAAAATGGATGCAGTTCAGGTAGGCAAAGGTACTTATGGTAATTTGTTTGTTGTAACACGTGACTATCAAAATGTAAAATTATTTATTGGAAATTACTGTTCAATAGCTGATGGTGTGAAATTTCTTTTATCGGGAAACCATCAATATGATATTATATCCACCTATCCTTATGAATTGTTGGTTTTAAATTCTAATGAAGCCGGTATTGCTGTAGCAAAGGGAGATATTGTAGTTGGTGATGATGTGTGGATTGGTGCGGATGCCATTATTTGTTCCGGTGTTACGATTGGTCAGGGTGCAATCGTGGCAGCAGGCGCGATAATAACAAAAGACGTGGAACCATACGCCATTGTTGGTGGAAATCCGGCAAAAGTCATAAAGTATAGATTTAGTGAGAGTATTCGAAGAAAATTAGTTCAAATAAACATTGAAGATGTTTTTGAGAAGGCGAGAAAAACTAAAAACTATTCAGTTTTACATTCCATTCTGAATGAAGATAACATTGCTGAGATTATAAGTATGGAGTATGATAAAGAGAATTAGATTATAGATGTCAAGAGTGATTGTTTATAAGAGAGGTGATTCTATTTGTACAGACGTTTTTTGTTTAAGTTTTCAGTGTAATATTGTTACTGTGGATAAATTTCAATTCAATTCTTTATGAAAATATATTTTCCTATACATCTTGATGGAGGAAACCGTGGATGTGAGGCGATAGCTAAAGGCACGGCAGAAATACTCGGCTTACCCAAAGAGCAACTAATTGGGCTTTGTCGCAACATAGAGTTGGATAAAAGGCTAAAAGTGGATGATTATGTCACATTGTGGAATCAAAAATCACACTTAAAAGATTTTTATAACCGTTTAATCCGTAAGTGTATGTCGATAATGGGAGTAGCTCCTTCTAAGATAAAAGATATGGCATACCATCAACATTATGGCATTTTTTTAGACCAGATAATGCAAAATGATATCCTGTTCTCTACAGGAGGAGACATGATGTGTTATGATGACAACGAAGTGGTTTACACCAATAATTATCTTCATAAAAAGGGGATAAAGACCATTCTTTGGGGATGTTCCATTGGTAAAAATAATCTCACTCCCGCTAAAATTGAGACCTTGCGTAAGTTTTCTTTTATCTACGCACGGGAATCGTTGACTGCTGATATGTTGCATAGAGAACTTGGGCTGACGAATGTGGTTACATTTCCGGATCCGGCGTTTATATTGAAACCTCAAAAATGCTTCCTTCCACCTTGTTTTGAAAAGGATGTGATAGGACTTAATTTGAGTAACTTCGTAGTAAATTCAGATGATCTCTCAACCGGATTCGGGGCAGAGGTGAATAAGTTAATAAATTATATTTTGAATCATACAAATCTGAACATTCTCTTGATACCTCATGTGCTGTGGAAAGGCCAGGATGACAGAGAGATATCCAATGTGATACTGCGAAAGTATAATTCCTCCCGCATTTCTGTTTTGAATTCTGACACTCTCAATTATTGTGAATTGAGATATGTCATATCAAAATGTCGTTTCTTTATAGGGGCAAGAACACATGCTGTCATTTCAGCCTATTCCACATACGTGCCTACTATTGCTTTGGGATATTCTATCAAGTCGAAAGGCATAGCCAAAGATTTGGAATTGAACGAATGTTTGGTAATTAATTCAAAACAGGTAAAGGAAAATGCTGTTTTGTCCTCCTTTAAATATCTAAGCCAAAATGAAGAGCGGATCCGACGGCATCTTGAAAAAATGATACCTGATTATATAGGAAAATTACATGGAATAGTGGAAATGTTGAATTTGTGATTGGAGTTTTTCATCTTCTATCTTAGCATAAAAATACGTTTTATATATACAATAAAAATCATGTCAAAAGCAAGAGTGATCGCTTTTTATTTACCTCAATTTTATCCAACCCAAGAGAATGATATTTGGTGGGGTAAGGGTTTTACCGAGTGGACTAACGTAGGACGTGCCCAACCCTTATTTCGAGGGCATTATCAACCAAAAGTTCCTGCTGATTTAAATTATTACGATTTGCGACTTCCTATAGTTAGAAGTCAGCAAGCGAATTTAGCTCATGAAGCAGGAATTGAAGGCTTTTGTTATTGGCACTACTGGTTTAACGGGAGAAGATTATTGGATACGGTTTTTGAAGAAATAGTAGCTAGCGGAGAACCAAACTTTCCTTTTTGTCTATGTTGGGCAAATCATTCTTGGTATCAAAAAACATGGGATCCCGACAAACCTAACAAACTCTTGATAGAGCAAACTTATCCGGGAGTTGAAGATTATGAAGCTCATTTCAATGCTTTGCTCCCAGCATTTAAGGACCCAAGATATATGAAAGTGAACGGAAAGCTTATATTTGGGTTGTTTGCACCTCTTGATATACCGGACGCAAAGTTTTTTAAAGAAACATGGAATAAGCTTGCTATAAAAAATGGATTAAATGGATTTGTTTTTTTTGGTTATTTGCCACAGTCTATTAAATCAGACAAGATTAACAAGGTGCTTAGTATATTCGATTATGTTGTTTTGGATCAGTATGCTACGGCCATTACTAGCAAAAATAACTTTTTCATGCGAGTACAAAAATGGATTCGCAACCATATACTGCATCAACCATACATTGGCTTGTATAAGGATTATGTGAAATATATATCGTCACATACATCAGTGAATGAAAAGATTTTGCCATGTGTCCTGCCTAATTATGATCATACTCCCCGATCGGGAAGAAGAGGGATGTTATTGCACAAATCAACACCAGTGTTATGGGGACAGCTCTTGGAAAATGTATTTATACTCCGAAGTCATATAAAAGAGGAAGAAAATCTTGTGTTTATAAAAGCATGGAATGAGTGGGGGGAAGGTAATTATTTGGAACCTGATTTGAAGTATGGAAAAGATTATCTTAAAGTCTTACGCAGTCAGTTGAATGTTTGATATACATGTTGAAAAGGTTATATGAAAAAGTACGTCCTTTTATTGTTCCATAACTATTTTGGGGTACTCACCATTTCTTCAGTAATCAGTATTATTGGGGGAAATATGTGGCTTTTTACATTCTCCATGCCCATAATGCTTTTTTTCTTGGCTTGGAAATCAAAGTGTTCTAAAAAGAATCTTTTCGATATTTTAATGATACTAATTTTTATTTCAGTGGCTTTGAGCTGGTTTGTCAATAGTTATCCTTACAAAAGTATTATGATATTCAGGTACCTGATAACTCAGGGGGCATTCATGGCGGCTTATTATATAGGGCGTAACATGGATATGAATGTTACATATAAAGTATTTCATAATGCATTGTTGCCCGGATTGATTTGTGCAGTATTGGGATTGATACTGTATGTTTATCAACCAGCCTGGTATTTAGCCAATATTGATAATCCGACAACTTTAGAAAGCTTTCGTCTGCGTTCTGTTTTTTCCTCTCCCTATGTGCTCAGTTACATGTCTTTCTTTTTGCTTTCTTATTTGATCGCACTTGATTTCAAGGTGCTTCCTGCCCATTATTTGGATTCGGTATCTTTAAAAGTTCGGATTTCTTCGTATATCCTTTTGTCTTCCATTTTACTGTTTTGCATGATGAGGGCGCCCATAGCGGGTGTGCTGATTTCTTTGTTCATAGTTCTTCTGCATACAGCGTTTGTGCGGAGAAAATTCAGTATGTTGATTTATACGGTAATTTCTATGGCTGTGCTGTGTGTCCTTGTATGGAATATTATGCAGCGCTACATGGATATGGAGTCAATCATGTTTTTATTGGAAAAGCTTGAAGTAGCTACAGATTCTAGTGGAGATTTTTATGAGAAACGGGCAACATTATTTGTTGCAGACGACACTCTTTGGGGCGATGGAGCGGGGCGTCATGCTATTTATGCAGAGCAGTACAACTTGGATTCTATACGTGACACCTGCTACCAACGTCTGTTTCAAGAAGTGGGATGTATAGGATTAATGTTGCATCTCCTTTTGTTTGGATGTATTATCATTAAGTGTTTGCGTCATTATAAGCATTTGGGATTTGAATTATCTGTTATGGTATTTCTATTAATCTCTATGATTGGGGCAGATCCATTAGCTACTCCTGATAAACATTGTTTCTTTTATTGGTTGGTTATTGGAAGGGTGGCTTCTTTTAAGCTTGCAAAACAGAGTGAGAGGGATGATATAATTAGGAATAAATTCAATAATATGCAAAATGCCTAAAATATCAATTATTATAGCCACATTCAATACAGCGAAAACGCTTCGGATAGCCTTGGATAGCGTAAGTGGTTTACAAATGAAAGATTGGGAATGCGTGATAGTAGATGGAGCGTCAAAGGATAATACTGTAGAGATTATTCGTGAATATGTGGATGCTGATTCTCGCTTTCGCTATGTGTCCGAACCTGACAAAGGGATATATGATGCCTTCAACAAAGGATGGAAGATGGCGCGAGGCGAATGGATTTATTATTTAGGAAGTGATGATAGGCTTACGCCTCATGGCATCTCTGACTTACTGGCACATGAATATCCTGACATTGACTTATTAGGTGGCAGTGTATTTCTGTTATGGCCTAATGGCAGACAAAAAAAACAGTTGTCACGGGGCTACAGAGGTTGTCACCAAGCTTACCTTACTCGCCGTACTACAATACAACAGGTCGGAGGGTTTGATATGAGTTACAAGATTATTGCTGATTTCGAGATGCTGACAAGGTTGGCAGTTTCTAAGAACCCTAAGGTAGCTAATTATGATATTCCTATAGCCTATTTTTTTGTGGGAGGTGAGTCGCAGAAGCTTGAAACAGTATTTACGATCTGTAAGGAAATTTATTTTATATCGCGCAAGTTCCATTTACGTAGATTTCCTTTATTGCATGTCTCGTGTTCATTCTTTCGAACTATACTTGTGCGGATGGTACATAGGTTACTTTACAAGAACAAATAACATTCTATCGTTTATGACTTTTCAATCCAGTTTTAAAATGCCACGTAATGCTGTCAGTTTGCGTGATAAGTTATGGCGGGCGGTAAGCAATCCTTGGTGGTTGGGTACTTACCTTCTGAAGAGGATGTCACCTCTAATCAAGAGTGACTCTCTTTACACTAAATGGGAATTCTTTCTGGGTATGAAACGGTTTCCTGATCTGAAGAACCCCCAAACCTACAACGAGAAACTTCTATGGTTAAAGCTCAATACTCATGAAGAAATTTATACTCGTATGGTTGACAAGGCGGAAGCCAAGGAATATACAGCTGAGATTATCGGACACGAGCATATTATACCCACACTGGGTGTATGGGATTCGTTTGATGAGATTGACTTTGACAGCTTGCCTTTTCAGTTTGTTCTAAAGACTACTCATGATAGCGGGGGAGTGGTGATTTGTCGTGACAAAAGCAACTTCGATTTAACCGCTGCACGCCGAAAACTCAACAAAAGCCTGCGTCACAACTTTTTTCTAGATCATCGTGAGTATCCTTATAAAAATGTGAAGCCACGTATTATTGCCGAACAGTATATGGAGGACGAGGATGGAAAGGGGCTGAAAGATTATAAATTTTTCTGTTTCAATGGTGAACCTAGAATGATGTTTATTGCCACTAACCGTCCGGTTGATACTCGCTTTGACTTTTTTGATATGGATTTCAATCATTTACCTTTTGCGCAAGGTCACCCGTGGGCAGATGGCCCTATTTCCAAGCCTGTGAGCTTTGAACAAATGCGTGAGTTAGCCCGGAAGTTAGCCAAAGGTTTGCAGCAGGTACGTGTTGATTTCTATGATATCAACGGGCAAATTTATTTTGGTGAACTCACTTTTTTCCATTTCTCAGGCAATTGTCCTTTTCAGCCTGTTGAATGGGATGAAAGGATTGGTAGCTGGTGGACTTTGGAAAAATAGTTTCCTTGGCAACACCCTTCGTCATCTTCTAGGCAAATCGCAGACAAGCCTGATGTAGAATCCGAAAAGGAAGGGAAAGGAGTTCGCTTGTATTGACAAGGCAGGGCATATCGCACAATGGCAGCCGACAAATCGGTCTGCCATGAATGTGATCTTACGAAATTGCCAGCAGGTGCCTGTATTATAAAGCGTATACGTCGTAATTCTTACGAACAGGTAAGCAGTATAATAGAGTATGATTATGAGGTAATCCGTTACAAGACGGTTGAGGGAACTATTTGTTACGGATACTTCCCTCTTGATGGCGAACCTGAAATAATGGATGTCGTACTGGGTACTCATGCCTCCAGTACTTTGATGGCTTATCTGGCTTTCAAAAAAACGATGAATCATGGAACAGCAGCAGTTGAAGAGATGCCCGATAGGGGTATAGACTTTTGAGAAAATCATAGAGGGGAACTACCTTTATATAGATAAGACGGAATACATTTACCGTATGGTACACGGTGCTTCCGATTATTATTCCCTAAGTTGTTCCTGCCGGTTCGGCAGGTCATTGCTGATTTCCACGTTGGATATTCCAAACAATGAAATATACGGGTGGGGCTGATGCAAAACCTGTTGCCAAACTAGCAGAAACCCACAACATCGAAAAGTGGGTGGTGGAGGAATGAAAAGCAAGTAGGAAATTAGAACAAAAGGCTAAGACAGAACGCCACTTGTCCGCCTTAGCTTTTCAATAAAAATAAATTTACTTTTCCAGAAATCCATATTCACTTTCCACATCAAAACAAGGGCACGCCTTCGGAATGCTTCCTCGCATGTCCCGGTGTCCGCGGATCTTCGCGTCCGGAAAGAGTTTCCTGAGCTTCATTAGCAACAACAGCAGCTGCTCACATTGTTCCTGCGTGCGCGTGTCGGCCGGGTGGCCTTCCGCATCCAGACCACCCTCATAGCAAATGCCGATGGAGCAACGGTTCCAGGGGCGGCAGTGCGCGCCCACTTCCTTCAGCTTGCGGTGCTGGGTGATGATGCCTGTAATTTGCAAATTTTCTTGTGCCTTTTTTTAGAAAAGTTAAATATGCCACAGAATACACCGGTAACTAAGGCTTCATAAGTTCGTTTCTCGTTCCTGTTGTAGTCTTGAAAATCGTCTGTCTGTTTTCTAACCGGTAGCTACTGCCGGTGAACTTGATGACTTCACATCGATAAAGCAGCCTGTCAAGCAAAGCGCTGGCAAGGATTTCATCATTCAATGTTTCTACCCATTCTGTAGGTGCCTTGTTGGTTGTAATGATGATGGATGTCTTCTCATGTAGGGTGTTTACCAGGTTGAAGAAGGCAGTTGCTTCCTCTCTTTTCACAGGAAACAGCATGATATCATCTATTGCCAGCAGCTGTGCGCGCAGAATCTTGTTATAAGTCATCATGGCCGGAGTTGAGATGTCTTTAAGTCTGAGACAATTTACGATATCCTCCATTGTCATCAGGTATGCCTTGTAACCGGCCTTGACCGCATCAAAGACAAGACCGGCTGCCAGAAATGTCTTTCCGGTTCCTGATGGTCCCATCAGGATCAGGTTATAAGCTTCACGGAGCCATACCAGTTCACGAAGCTCCTTCATCTGCCGGCGGTCTATGCCCTCATAAAAATTGTAGTCGTATTCGTCAAGATCATGTTTTCGGGGCAGACGTGCCGCAACAAGGCGTCTCTCGTAGTCTTTCCTCTCTTTCATCTCAACTTCGGTGCCTAATACCAGGGACAGGAATTCCGGGTAGGTCGGTTTTTCTTCCTGTGCATGATGCAGAATGCTGTCCATGCGGTTTGCAATGTTGTAAAGCCGCAGACGTTTGGCGTGTGCTTTCAATTTTTCACTTTGTATCATTCAAAAAACTTGTTATATTGGTTTATATCTGTTTTTTCAGGATGACAGTCCGCTGTTTCCGGAATGGATGTCGGAGCTTGGAAAGTCATCCCGTTCATATTGTCCTTACTCCTGTGGATTGAGCCGGATATTTCCTGCACGGAAAGGCTGTTGTATATGTTTTTTTCCAGACAGGTCTGCAGGGCTGCTATCACTGTTTCTTTGCCGTATTCGGATATCACATGAAGCAGCAGTTTCATATTGTCCCTGTAATAGCGCGGCTTTTCCCTTTCCAGATTCCGGAGCCACAGAATAACGGTGGGGTCATCTTCCGTCCGCTTTCGGATCCGGACCTGCAAGTCATTCACGCTCCGTGTCTTGTCCTTATGATGTCTTTTGTCACATACATTTTTCCCTTTTCCGGGACACAACTCATGCCTGCATATGAGTTTACCGCTCTCTTTGTCGTACAGCTCGATATGTCCGTTATTCTCAAGAAGCCACACAACGGTGTTCAGGTTCCTGTAGGTGCCAGAGGGCACACTGTAGTAGTTGGTCCGGTACCGTACCGTATTGTCCTTGCGGACATGATACTCTTTCGGCTCATCCTTGGGAGGCACCGGTTCTCCATAGTATGGCAACAGATACTTCCGTTCAATCTCAAACTCCTCAGCCGGGACCAGGCGTGTGGTTCCATGTATCTTGCCGTTTCCTGTTTTTTCCAGCCATTGCAGGACCTCGGTGTTAAGGACTTCCAGGCTGTTAAATGCCCGTCCGGCAAGAAAGTTACGCTTGACATATTTGACCACATTTTCCACTTTGCCCTTGCTTTCCGGATCAGCGGGACGGCAGAACACGGGCTGGAAATGCTGCTCGTTGACAAAGGCACGGAACGTTCTGGTCAATATGAGGTCACCCAGGTTTTCCCTGACCAGCAGGACTTTGTCCTGGTCATAGATGATCTTTCTCGGCTTTCCTTTGAAATACGCGAAAGCCAGTTCATGGGCATATACGGCCAGGGCCGAGGTGAAAGGCGTACTGGAAAAATACACGAACTTCTGCCGGGAGCGGCTCATTACCATGACAAAAAAATAGACCTTGACAAAACCGCCCCTGTCCGTGGACATACGGCTTTCCCCGAAATCCATCTGGGCATATTCCCCGTAAGGGGTATCCGGCATCTTCTCATAGACACGTTTGGAAAGCCCCTCCTTGTCCAGATTATACTTACGACGTACGGCTTCCACAAAATTGTATACGGTTTTCCCGCAGACAACAGGAAGATCAGGATACTGTTCCTTCATCCAGTCATGAATCTGGGAGGCGGACAGGAACCTGTACCGGGAAAGAACGTCACAGACATAACTTTCGTATTTGTCAAGTATGCGGGGATATTGCCTGCGATGCTGCAATTTTGCAGTCAATGTGTCCTCGTCCATTTTCAAGTACCGGCGCACCGTACTTCTATGCAGACCAAGCTGGAACGCGATCTGGGTCTTGTTAAATCCTTTTGAATATAATTCTCTTATTTTGTACCACATGATGACTCTGTTGTTTGATTGGTGTCTGCATGCGTCCTTAGTTCTGTCCATATCATTTATATTATTGAAACGCAAATATAGACATTTTCAGGAGGCATAATGGCATATTTCCTTTTTCTAAAAGGACATGGGGCAAAGATACGGATTACAACTCCATACCTGTCCGTATTAATATTTTAATGTTGCAATATTTTAATTTTAAAATTGTTTGATATTTTAAAATTAAAATATTCTGATATTAAAATGTTTTTAAATTGAACCGTCAGCATTCCTTTGAAAAAAAGAATATCCATTGATTTTCCACATAAGATCAAGTGTGGGTTACAGAATTAGGTGTCTGATATTTTTAATGATAATATAACATGTATGGGTAAATAAATATCATAAAACAACACCTGCATGACTTCATGTACAGGTATTTATGACTAACGTTTTAATATTTCAACATTTTGATATTTTAATGTTTTAATATTAAAACACTTTAATGTATTGACATTAAGTATTGGATGGATATATTGAATGGCTATTTTTTTTTAAAGTGACACGGCAATTTAGAATGTATACCTATCGGATTCGTGGAAAAAGAGGACGATTCAAAATAATCCTGCCGCTTCTTTTTGTTCCTTCTTGACGCTACCAGGCATGTCCGGTTCTCCGCCATCATTTTCAGATTACCAATATTTTTATTCGTTCATGGACAGGAATGTTCATGCGCATTTCTATCGGCAACCCATAAGTATTGACTGTCAGGTATTGTTCATTTTCTTTTTTTCGGGAAGATTATGCAGAAACAGATATTGTACTTTTCTTGATTTTCAGAATCGGTTTGATAAAGTCTGCCGTATTGTCTTCCGGTTTGTCCACCGGCCACTTGCCGATAGCTTCCGAAGGAATCTCTTACAAAATGGCAATGCCAGTGCCTTTCCGGATTTCTCCGTGTCTTTCAAGACCTGAAATCCGGTGCACATCCGTATCTGCCATATAACCTTGCAGTTTGGTAAGCATTCGATAAACTCCCCCTTTCATTCTAAAAATGTGATATTACTTTTGTAATCAAAGTAAAAAAGCTCAATTGTTATGTCACATCAATGGACCATGGAAGATTTTGAATCTATTTATTCCCGTTTCAAGTCGAGCGGACTGTCAGTTATGGATTTTTGTTCGAATGAATGTATTCGTCCCAAACGTTTCTACGAGTGGCGTTCCAAGCTGTTGCGCAAAGGCGGCTTTATCCCGGTAAAGGTAAACAGTAAGGGCCAGGTCAGTCTTCCCCATAAGGAGAAATCCCTGCTGTCTGCCCCTCCGGTCAGCCCGTCGCCAATTCCCCAGCCGCTATGTGAGATCTCCTATCCCAATGGCGTCACAGTCCGCTTGAACAGCCCTTTGTCACCGGAGGTATTGCAAACCCTGATATTTTTGAATTCAAACCGTTAGCCTATGTTTTCTTTGAATGAATCCAACAGATATTATCTTTACCCGTATCCGACAGACATGCGTAAGAGTTTTTATACGCTTAGCGGCATCGTGACCAACCAGATGGGAAAGAATGTACGGGACGGTGACGCTTTCATTTTTATCAATGCGAATTGTACCTGTATGAAAATCCTCCATATGGAATATGGTGGTCTGGTGATATACCATATGAGGCTGGAACATGGGCACTTCCATCTGCCGGTCATAAATACGGAGGAAGGTCGGATTAAAGCGATTGAAACCTTCTGGAATGACCTTGTGATGATGGTTCAAGGAATGGACGGCAGCAAGGTCAGGCGTTATAAAAGGAGTGGTTTCCATGGGTTGTAGTTGTAACAAATTATAACATATACAATGCCGTATTCCGGCTGTTTTTTAGTATCTTAGCATCATATTTAAACGATTATGCCAACCGATAAGGAATTACTGATAAAGGATCTCATGCACAAATGCGACTGTCTGTATAGAGAAAACAGCCGGTTGAAGGAGATGGTGTCCACGCAGCCCCTTAAAGCTGCGGACAAAGAGGTGTATGAGGCTTTATTGTCTGACAAGGATGCCATAATCGCCCAAAAGGAAGCAAAAATCAACAGTCTGGAGCAACGTGTATCCTATCTTGAACGGCAGTTGTACGGTAAGAAGGCGGAAAAGTTCATAAAGCCTGACGCCCAGGACCGCTGGCTGGATTTTGAAGGCTTTGACATGCTTCCCCAGGAGGCTGAAGCCGCAGAAGAAGCAGAAAAGGAGTTGAAGGCTACCAGAGAAGCGATCATCGCCCGTAAAAAAGCGGGGAAGCAGCATCCTGCGAGAAAATCCCTTCCGGAGAATCTTGAGCGTGAGGTGGTCCATATATATCCCGAAGGGTATAATCCGGAAGAGTGGACGCTCCTTCCCGGAGAGGAAGTGACCGAGATCCTTATGCACGAGCCCGAGAAGTTCTATATCCGCAGGATAGTGCGCCATACAGCCAAACGGAAGGGTACAAACGAGTTCAAGACCGGCCCGCTTCCCGTCATGCCAATAGCAAAGAGCTATGCCTCTGCCTCATTGCTGGCAGACATGATGATAGGGAAATATGTGGATCACATACCGTTCCACAGGCAACTGGAACAGTTCAAACGTGTGGGGGTACATCTCCCCGCGTCAACGGTCAACGACTGGTTCAAGGATGTGGCGGATTTGCTAAGGCCCCTTTACTTCCGATTATGGGAGCTGGTGATGCAGACTGACTACATACAGTCGGATGAAACGACAATCCCCGTGATGAATGACGAGAGACACAAGACGGTCAAAGGTTATATCTGGCTTGTGCGCAGTGTCATGACCGGACGTCAGTTCTTTTACTATGACAAGGGTTCCCGAAGTGGAAAGGTGGTGCTGAAACTCTTCGGCAAGTTCCGGGGAGCCATACAGACGGACGGATACGAAAGGTACGAGATGCTGGACGCCAAGAAAGGTATTATCCTTCTTGGCTGTTGGGCCCATGCACGCAGACATTTTTGGGAGGCAAGAAAGAATGACATGCAGCGTGCCGACTATGCGCTCGCACAGATACAGTTGCTTTATGACGTGGAGCGTAAGGCTGACGATGAACGCCTGACTTACGAACAGAGGGCTGAACTTAGGGCACGTCTTGCATATCCCATACTTGTGCGCTTCGAGAAATGGCTGGTCAATGAATATCCCAAAGTAATGAAAGACAGTCCGATCGGAAAAGCCATAAAATATACATACGGAAGGTTCGACAAACTCTCCAGGTACCATCTGGACGGTCGTTACAGACCGGATAATAACGAGATAGAAAATAAAGTGCGGCCTGTCGCGTGCGGCAGACGTAATTACCTGTTCTGTGGCAATAATGATGCCGCTGAAGATGCGGCGGTGCTCTACTCGTTCTTCGGCTGCTGCAAGGCTGCCGGGGCTGACTTCCGCACGTGGCTGATCTACTTCCTTGAACATATACATGATTATGACGATGACTACTCGATGGATCTGGCCGAATTGTTACCTGACAATCTGTTATCCAAGGGCAAGATATTATCCGTTACGTCACCGGAATCTCCCAAGAAAGACTCCTGATACCTTCGTAAATCTCGCCTAAACACGGGAAAACTACCGTTTTATGCCAATCAAGACGGGAAAATAGGGAATAAAGTGCCGTTTTTATCTTCATTATCCCCGATAAATAGGGAAAATAAGGGAAAGAATACCCTTTTATACCAATTATGGCGGGAAAGTAGGGATAAAAATATCGCTTTATCACATTTGTCACAGGAAAATAAGGGGCAAAGGGGAAAAACTTCCTTTTATCCGCTCCATTAGTAGGGATAATATCAATTACTATAGAACCCGCACATCTTTGGGTTGAATTGATGTAACAATAAATCATAGAACGATAAAATGAATAAACGACATTATGAACATACGTTACCCAATATACGAGGGAGTTTATCGAATACTTACAAAACAAGCAGGACAAGCCATAAGAACAAATTGTAATTTATCAACGACTTTAAAAACAAGAAATATGGAAGCAACAGTCATGCCGGCCACTGCACCGGTACAGAAACAGCAGGGACTCAACCAGGTAGTCATCAACAAGGTACGGCGAATGATAGAAGGCAGGCAGGGGGATGTCATGGACACCATCAACCGTCTGCTCAGTGAGGGACGG
>ENA-OPVK01000864-OPVK01000864.1-human-gut-metagenome-genome-assembly--contig:-NODE-864-length-20185-cov-3.906905_pt1 | contig 20185 bp, 24 predicted proteins | sample MGYA00241495_ERZ501982 | MGnify/ENA primary metagenome ERZ501982 (study PRJEB25962, sample SAMEA2042002) | human gut metagenome | biome: human gut; feature: human-associated habitat; material: faeces...
GAGAAGCGGAGAACCGGCAGACAAGTGAGAAGACAACTTTTGCGGTATGATGACAAATTAAGAATTAAAGAGTTTTTGGGGACTGCAATAAATGCGCATTAGCGCAGGTAATGTTCTTGATTCAAACTGCGACGGCACAAACACAAAACAAGAGGAAGCGAATTTCAAAATCGGATATAAAGAGATGATAAATCCCATGTACCGGAATCAAACCGCAAACATGCGCAATATGGTGGAATAAGGAGGAATATGCGGATAACGTCAAGTGACTGAGAATCGTGCAAAAGACAACGGACAACCGAACACCGGCATGTACACAGACTAATGAAGCAAAAACGTAATCCATTGGACATAAGCATATTGCAGACACAAAGTCTGTAAAAAGGTTTTCCTATATTACGGAAAAGGCTTTTTCATCGCACAGGAAAGCCTGTTCGTGCTCTCGAAAAAGCCTGTATTGAACGATGATAAAGGCTATTCTGAGGAATCATATCGTACGTTTAGCAGAGATAGCTGAATCATTCTGTTCGCAAAAAGAGCATAATTCAAGACATTGGGACGATAAAAACAGCGGAATACATAACCTGCTATGAATTTACAGAAAAACAATACTACATGAAGAGTGGGTATGCATTGCTCCAGCTCATCTGTTTTATGAAAATATTTTGTCAATATTTTTTACTTCAGACAGAGCTGTCGTCACACTATGTTTATCGCCTCAAGCTTCTCAAGAATTTATCAGATGACGGCATTGCATGATATTGACTGATATTGTTCCACACATAACCTCTGATCCTCATTTTGCCCCTTTAACAGCCATGCCACAACTCCATACTCCTTCATCCGCACGGAAGGCACAATGTGATGCTTTAGACCTGAGCCCTACTTCAGACATTCTAAGTATTCCGAACTGTTGTCCGGCATATTGACTTCCTATTATTTCGAAGATATGACTGCCTACATCGGGCGAAAGCGAGAGACAAGATAATGGCAACAGTGTGGAAGAGGAATTAAGAGACGATAAGCCAAACGAAAAGTAGTTCGGGAAATCTGATAACTGAACAGGGTTTATAGCGACATCAAGCATTATAGAAACACAAACAAAACAAACCCCGGAAGTTCTGTAAAGTCTTCCGGGGCTGACGTTATATGAGTCTTGTTCTCACAGCCGATCAATTGTTCACGCTTCCGCCGACAATATCAAGCAATTCATTGGTGATGGCTTGCTGTCTGCTCTTGTTGAACTGCAAGTTCAACTCACGCAACAGTTCATCAGCGTTGTCTGTTGCAGTCTGCATAGCAACCATTCTTGCAGCGTGCTCTGAAGCGTTGCTGTCCAAAAGCGCAGTATAAATCATGAGGTTGGCATACCGGGGTATCAAAGCATGCAAAACTGTTTTCATGTCCGGCTCTACGATAAAATTGTCATTAAGCGGGACTGATTTTTCCTTCTTCTCCGCATCCTCCTTTACCTTTTTACGCAAATACTCCATCATGGCAGGTGTTACCGACTTAAGCCGCAAATCCCTGTCATTGTCAGCACCGATATCATAATCCAAATCAATTGGAAGGAACGTCCTGCGCTGCAATATCTGAGAGCCTGCGCTTTTAAAATGATGGTATATCAGTTCAACCTTATCTATCTCGCCTGCCGCATATTTCTCACACAGTTCGGTAGCAATATCTATGCACTGCCCTATTGAAGGTTTTTCAGCCAATTCCGTATAATCTCCCGCACACAGGAAACCATTCTTTTTTGCCTGTTCCGCCACTTTCCTGCCGACAGGATAGATTATTACATTATCCTTGCCTATGGTCTTTCTGTACTCATCCGCAACACTGAACATCATCTTTATGACATTTGCGTTGTATCCGCCGCATAGGCTGCTGTTTGATGAATACACGACTAAAGCGACTTTCTTCACATCCCTAACTTCACTGAATATAGTGTGGGCGTCAACTTCAGATGCAAGAAAAGTCTTCAGGATTCGCTCGAGCATATTCTCATAGGGAAGCATGTTCTCTATCATCTGCTGAGCATGATGAAGTTTTGATGAAGCCACCATCTTCATAGCACTCGTTATTTTTCGGGTACTATTTACCGAAACAATCCGGTTTTTTATTTCTTTCAGTGAGGGCATGCGCAATTAATTTTTATACTGACCGGCAATCTCTGCCATTACTTTCTCTATGATTGATGTCACCTCATCATTGATATTACCTGCTGCAAGCACATCAATCACATCCTTTGAGTGTGACGAGCGAAGCTTGTCGAGGAACGCGTCCTGGCACTCGCGCACTTTGTCAACCGGGACATCATGCATAAGTCCGTGCGTACCACAATACAGTATGGCAACCTGCTCGCCCACAGGCATAGGTGAATACTGACGCTGTATAAGGAGTTGGTTGTTCTTTCTTCCACGGTCGAGCGTCATCGCCGTAACGGCATCCATATCGCTTGAGAACTGCGAGAACGCCTCCAGCTCTCGATATTGCGCCATGTCTATCTTTAGTGTTCCAGCTACCTTCTTCATACTCTTTATCTGAGCTGAACCACCAACACGGCTCACAGAGATACCCACGTTTACCGCAGGGCGGAATCCCTGATTGAAGAGGTCTGTCTCAAGATATATCTGTCCGTCTGTAATTGATATCACATTGGTTGGTATATATGCTGAAACGTCACCCGCCTGTGTCTCAATTATAGGAAGGGCTGTGAGCGAACCGCCGCCTTTGACATGCCCTTTCAGACACTCTGGGAGGTCGTTCATCTGTTCCGCAATCTCCTGCTGGTCGTTTATACGTGCCGCACGCTCCAGAAGACGACTGTGCAGATAGAACACGTCACCGGGATATGCCTCACGTCCTGACGGACGACGCAAGATCAGGGAAACCTCACGATAGGCGACCGCCTGCTTTGAAAGGTCATCGTATACGACCAGTGCCGAAAGACCGCGGTCTCTGAAATACTCTCCTATGGCGGCTCCTGCAAACGGCGCGTAATACTGCATTGCGGCAGCCGTAGCCGAAACGACTATTGTATAAGGCATTGCGCCATGTTCCTTTAACGTTGAGACAAGTGTTGCTACAGTTGAAGCCTTCTGCCCTATTGCCACATATATGCAATATACAGGATTGCCTGCCTCATAAAAGCTCTTCTGATTGATTATCGTATCAAGTGCGATTGCGGTTTTTCCTGTTTGTCTGTCACCGATAATCAGCTCTCGTTGTCCACGTCCGATAGGAATCATTGAGTCGACAGCCTTCAATCCGGTCTGAAGAGGCTCCTTGACCGGCTGACGGTAAATGACTCCGGGTGCCTTTCTGTCAAGAGGCATCTCGAACGCATCTGAAAGATCAATGTCACCCTTTCCGTCAATAGCCTCTCCTAAAGGATTTATGACACGTCCCAAAAGATTGTCATTCACCCTGATGCTGGCGATTCGCTTTGTACGCTTGACAATCATGCCCTCTTTGATTCCTGATGTGGAACCTAAAAGCACGCATCCGACATTATCTTCCTCAAGATTCATCACAATAGCCATCGTGCCATTCTCAAATTCGAGAAGTTCGTTGGCTTCCGCATTACGGAGACCATAGATACGTGCGACACCGTCACTGACCTGAAGCACCGTACCGACTTCGTCAAATCTGGAAGTGTCACTGATGCCCTTCAGCTGCTCTATAAGAACCTGTGATACTTCACTTGGTTTAATTTTATCTGACATTTTATTAATGCTTAATAATTAGTTACTCAACTGTGCCAAGATAGCATTGAGTTTGGCTTTCAAACTTGCATCCATGCGATATGTATCATATTCGAGGACGAACCCGCCGATCAGCTCAGGATCGGTGGCTGTCTCAAACTGCACAGTTCCATTAGTCTTACTCTCTACCAGATGCCGCATTCTGTCTTCAACAGACTTTGTTACAGGGGCGGCAGTGACGAGTTTTGCGCTAATAATATTTTTCTGTTTCCTGTAGAGAGTTACATACGAGTTAGCCATGAATTGAAGAATACTCTCCCTGTTCTCCTTCAACACAAGACTAAGAAACGAACGTGTAATGTCACACGGATTATTGCCTGTTGCAGCAACAAGCAATTGTTCTTTAAGCTCTTTTGAAAACATGGGATTGTCTACCGCTGTTCTGAGTTCAGACAAAGTGATATAGTTCTGCGCGAGAACCTGCATCTCTGCATACACTCTGTCCTCCACCCCGGCATCAAGACCTGCTTTCAAAAGAGCCCGTGCGTATCTTACAGATATAACTCCGATGTCCATTATTATTGGAAATTCTTATTATCTGATACAGAAACTTCATCCAGCATGCGGTCAATCAGAATCATCTGCGCCTTATCATCAGTCAAGTTGTTGCGCAGAACCTTTTCTGCTATACCTACACTGAGCAACGCGACTTGCTTACGGATACTGCTTATCGCGGCCACTTTCTCATTTTCAATTTCGGCTTTCGCCTCATTTATCATGCGCTCACTTTCCTTACGTGCCTTTTCACGGGCATCCTGCAAGATTTGGTCACGAGTTGCAGCAGCTTCTTTAAGCAATTCTGCCTGCCTGATACGGGCTTCACGAAGTATGCCCTCACCCTCCTGCTTTATATTTTCCAGCCGCTCTGATGCCTTGTGGGCTTTCTCAAGACTTTCGTCAACATAGCGTTTTCTTTCATCCACTGCTTTGACAATTGTCGAAAATCCCATTTTAGCGACGACAAAAAATACCACCAGAAAAGCGAGCGTCATCCAGAAAATCAATCCCAGATCAGGCGTCAATATTGATGGCAATTGACTAAAATCCATCTGCTGTATAATTTAACTGTTTTTTTCTTTTACTTAATAAGGAATGCACACGCTGCGATAGCAAAAAGAGCACAACCCTCAACGAAGGCAGCTGTAAGAATCATGTTACCCTGAATCTTGCCGGTTGCCTCTGGCTGACGTGCTATGGCGTCCATTGCACTTCCTCCGATTTTGCCAATACCTAAACCTGCACCAATAGTTGCAATACCTGCACCGAGACCGCAGCCCAGCTGTGCCAGACCTTCAGCAGCCAATAAAGTCGAAATAATCATAGCTCTAAAATTGTTTATTATTTATATATAATTATTATTTTAAATTGTCTTTATCATAAATCATTATTCTGTGGCGTGCTCCACATGTGCGAGCCCTATGAATACCGCACTAAGCAATGTAAATACATAAGCTTGTATGAACGCCACCAGTAATTCCAGACAGTTCATGAACAAAAGCATTACTATGCTCAGAGTGTTAAGTCCAAGACCATAGCCTACACCCATAGACCAGCCAAGAAATATAACACAAGTGAAACTCAGTATCACGGCATGTCCTGCCATTATGTTTGCAAAAAGACGTATCATCAATGCGAACGGCTTTGTGAAAACACCGAACAACTCTATTACCGGCATGACGGCAACCGGATATGCTTTAAGAAAGAGAGGAACATCAGGCCAGAATATATCTTTCCAGTAATGCTTGTTTCCGAAAAGGTTTATGGCTATCATCGTACACAAAGCAAGGAAGAAAGTGACATTTATATTTCCTGTGACATTTGCCCCTCCAGGAAAGAACGGAATCAGACCCATTATGTTTGCAGTCAGTATAAAGAAGAATACCGTCAGCAAATAGGGTGAATACTTTCTGTAATGTTTCTCCCCTATCGATGATTTTATCACATCGTCATTTATTGTTGTTATCAGCATCTCCATCATACCTACGAATCCTGAAGGAGCCTGACTTCTTTCGTCATGCTTCTTATACCAACGGGAGCAATACGTGAATATGCAAATCAGCACAATAACAACTATCCAAATCTGGGCAACTGTTTTGGTTATACTCAAATCAAGCGGTCTTACCGTACTTCCGTCAGGCAGCTTCTCGTATATCTTCCCATGCATTTCCTTGTTAAAATAGAAATTATCCGGAAGACTGTGACTTGTACAGAAATGCCACTCGCCTGTCGCGTCGCTTCTTATTATTATAGGTAAGGGAATACTGATATGATTATCCCCGTATGTCGCTATATGCCACTCATATGAATCAGAGAGATGCTCCAGCACTATCTCCGGAATATTGAGTCCGCCCTCCTCATCTGCTTTTTCATTGGCAGAAGAAGCAAGCGCCGGCATAAAAACCAACAACAATAATAATATATATTTAATATGTCTCATCTTTAATTTATCCATAAACATATTCTGAACAATCAGGATTTACCGGATACCTTGGCAAAATATATTGCGTGATGAACAAGCAACACGAAATAAAATGCCACGAATACCAGGAAAAAAGTCATCATAGTCTCACTTCCCATTATTATGTAATACACCAGCATGGTGCCCAAAGCAAGCAACATCCTGAATCCCGAGACAGCAGTATAAAAGCCGGTCAATCCCTCAGGGTTCTTTTCAGCGATTCTCCTCCAGATTATTGCCTCAGCAAAAACTATCATAAGCGAGAATATAATACTTATAATCAGCGGATTTAAAATCTCATAAAGATTCCAGACTCTCATTATTATTAATGAAATGAAGAACATTCCAGCAACAAGCATTATACCCTGCCTCAGATAGCATTTGCTTAACTTTTTTACATCTGCCATATGGTTTTCAAACAGTTATTGCATTTCAACACACAGGCATACTTCATTTTTCTGAACTTCAACGAATCCGCCCTGTATGTGCAATTTTTTCACTTCACCTTGATAAGAGAATTCAACTTCACCTTGTTCCAATGAAGAAATGATAGGTGCATGGTTGATGAGTATTTCGAACTTTCCGGCTGTTCCCGGTACGAGAACCCTGTCCGCAAATCCAAAATATTCAATTTTTTCCGGTGATACTATCTTTAATTTCAGACTCATATACTCACGTTGCCATTACTTTGCGTTAGCTGCCTCCAAAAGCCTCTTCGCCTTTTCTTTCACGTCCTCTATGGTACCGACATTCAAGAAAGCCTGTTCAGGCAGGTCATCAACCTCTCCATCAAGAATTGCGTTAAATCCCTTAATAGTATCCTCTATCGAAACCATGACTCCAGGAACTCCGGTGAACTGCTCCGCTACGGTAAATGGCTGCGACAGGAATCTCTGTACACGGCGTGCACGGTTTACGGTCAGCTTGTCCTCGTCAGAAAGTTCGTCCATTCCCAATATTGCAATAATGTCCTGAAGTTCCTTATAGCGTTGTAATATCTCCTTTACCCTTTGCGCGCATTCATAATGTTCCTTACCCACAATCAGAGGATCCAATATACGCGATGTGCTGCCTAACGGATCCACGGCAGGATAAATACCAAGCTCGGTTATCTTACGTGAGAGTTCCGTTGTGGCATCAAGGTGTGTGAATGTGGTTGCCGGTGCCGGGTCAGTAAGGTCGTCTGCCGGAACGTAAACCGCCTGTACTGACGTGATTGAACCTTTTTTCGTTGAAGTTATTCGTTCCTGCATCGCACCCATTTCGCTGGCAAGTGTCGGCTGGTAACCCACGGCTGAAGGCATTCGACCCAAAAGTGCGGACACCTCAGAGCCTGCCTGGGTGAAACGGAAGATATTATCTATAAAGAACAATATGTCGGCAGCGCCGCCATTCTGTCCTCCATTATCACGGAACTCCTCGGCGACAGTCAGACCGGAAAGCGCTACTGAGGCACGTGCTCCGGGCGGTTCATTCATCTGACCATACACAAGGGTAGCCTGGCTCTTCTTCAGTTCCTCCGGATCAACCAACGAAAGATCCCACCTTCCTTCCTCCATCGCCTTTTTGAACTTCTCGCCATACCTGACGACTCCGGACTCTATCATCTCCCGGATGAGGTCGTTTCCCTCACGGGTTCTTTCTCCAACTCCGGCAAAAACAGAATATCCGTTATGTCCCTTGGCAATATTGTTGATAAGCTCCATAATCAGCACCGTCTTTCCAACGCCCGCTCCACCGAACAGACCGATTTTTCCTCCTTTAAGATAAGGTTCAAGAAGGTCAATGACCTTGATTCCGGTTGCGAGCATTTCTTTCCTTGTAGACAGTTCTTCAAACTGCGGAGCATCACGATGAATAGGATAAGAGCCTTCCATATCGAGCTCTTTCATTCCGTCGATAGGCTGACCTATCACATTCAGCATCCTTCCCTTTATCTGGTCACCGGCAGGCATCCTTATAGGAGACCCCTGCGGAACTGCCTCCATACCACGCTTCAAGCCATCGGTGTTGTCCATTGCCACACAGCGTACCGTATCCTCTCCTATGTGCTGCTGAACCTCCACGATGAGCTCGCGACCGTCACCGCGGTCAATCTTTAACGCATCATATATTTTCGGCAATACTTTCTCCGAGTCCTGTCCTTTTGTGTCAAAATAGACATCTATAACAGGTCCTATTATCTGAGAAATATGTCCAATGATCTGTGCCATATAAGTTATTTTTTTATTAATATTTTTTCGTATGCAAAGATAAAAAATATTTCCTCATTTGCCCTATCATATCGCTTAAATCTTACCTAAGGGACATTAATAAAGCTGTTTATCCGACAAATGTAAAAGCTTATATACTCAATTCGTCAAGAACCTTTATCAGTTTACGGTCAAATGGTTTGTCACTTCGTATAGCTTCACTGAGAGGTACGTAGACAACCTCATTGTTTCTCACTCCAATCATCACATTTCTTTGTCCCTGCATAATTGCCTCTATGGCTCCGACACCTGTTCGTGAGGCAAGAATCCTGTCGTGAGCGCTCGGACGGCCGCCACGCTGCAAATGACCCAATATGGATACGCGCACATCATATTGCGGGAACTCCTTTCTAACACGGTCCGCATAGTAAAGAGCACCGCATTTCGGACTTTCCGAAACAATCACGATACAGCTTTTCTTCGACTTTCTTATTCCGCGTTCCATAAACCTTGACAACTGGTCGACATCCGTAGAATCTTCCGGAATGATAGCAGCCTCGGCACCGCTTGCTATCGCGCTGTTCTGCGCAAGGAATCCAGCATCGCGTCCCATTACCTCTACAAAGAATATGCGCTCATGACTCTGGGCAGTATCCCGTATTCTGTCGACACACTCAACTATCGTATTCAACGTAGTGTCATATCCTATTGTGGAATCCGTACCGTACAAATCGTTATCTATAGTCCCCGGCAGTCCGATACAGCACAAGTCATAATCCTGGGCGAAAAGCATGGCTCCAGTCAGCGAACCGTTACCTCCTATCACAACCAATGCGTCTATCTCGTTCGCCTTCAGGTTTTCATAAGCCTTCTGCCTGCCTTCCGGTGTAAGGAATTCCTTTGATCGCGCCGTCTTCAGAATCGTACCGCCGGACATTATTATGCCGCTTACATTCTCCGTGGTGAAATCCTCTATCTCGCCGTTTATCAGTCCGGCATACCCGCGGTATATACCTTTGATCTTGTAACCGTTGCATATTCCCGCGCGCGTCACCGCACGTATTGCTGCATTCATACCGGGCGCGTCACCGCCGGAAGTCAAAACACCGATAGTATTAATCTTTGCCATAATCAACCTTAATATATCATATAAATAAAACAATCATAATAAGAAACCCTGCCAGACCGCCGACCAGACACTTCCATCCAATGTTTCTCATATACCAGCCTACGTGCAGACGTTCCATCTGCATAAGCGCAAGCCCGCTCATGGAACCCGAACACAGGATGTTCCCGCCTACTGCCGACGCGTATGCTATGACTTTCCAATAGAGTCCGTTCTGCACATACGGAGAGACATCCTGGACCATACCTGGAAGAACCGCAGCAGCATCAGCCTCACGAAGGGAAATCATCGTCATCGCGGTAGCGAAATTGTCAAGGACAGAGCTTACCGCACCCGTGAAGACACCCATCAGCCAGACGTTGCTCATCCTTTCATCCAAGAACGCCGCGCATTCCGACATGACACCAGTCTCGCGCACCACTCCCACAACCAGCATTATGCCCATCACGAACAATATCATCTGTATGACACCGTATTGGAGAGCGCGCGGCACACGCCTTTGCACGACATCAGACACATACATGGACTTTCTGTTTACCACCTCATTGAATACCCACAATACGCCCAATACGCATAACGCTCCGATGAAAGGGCTTAGCTTGGTTATGTTATGGAATGTAGGCACGAACCACAAGCCTCCTATGCCAATCACAAACATGAGCATCTTCTGCCACAGGCTCAGGTTGGCGTCATCGCCACGGTAAGGCATCGTAATCCATTCCGTGTCGAGACGTTCCGGCAAGGAACGCCCAATCCACCACACCGGTATGCACCATGCCGCCAGACATGGCAAGGCAAGCGACAGCGAATAATTTGTAGCCGTCACAAGACCGCTGTTCCACAATACCAGTCCCGTAGGGTCGCCGATGACAGTCAACGCTCCGCCGCAATTCGCGGATATGGCGACAGCGCATCCGAGGAGCATTCTCTGCCTGCGGTTTTTCACCACGCCGTGCATCATTGTCAGCACCATCACTGTCGATGTGAGATTGTCAAGATTTGCCGAAAGCACAAAAGTGAAAGCAGACAATATCCACAGCATCTTCCTGCTGTTGCGTGTCCGCATATACTGGGATATAAAATCAAAGCACCCGTTATTCTGCATTATCTCGACGATTGTCATTGTCGCCAGAATAAACAGGACTATCTCAGATGCCTTACCGACATATTTCAGGAACACATTCTGGGCGATGAACTGCTTGACAAGACTGCCGGAAGGCTCCTCACCGCCGGAAAATATCAGGTATTCATCCAAGTGCTGCTTCAGGACATAATCGCTACCGTTACTTATATACAGCATCCAAGCCAACGTGCCTATAAAAATAGCCACCGCAGTTTTATTTATATTCGTAAGCCTTTCCGTCGAGATAAGGAAAAAACCCACAAACAATATAGCAACAATAACAATTGTCATAAAGCTGAACATATATGTGCAAAGATACACAAATATATCAGAACGGCAAAGCGGAGTCACACAAATTTAATACGTTTAACAGTACATTAAAAATTAAACACTGCCCTATTATCACGCCGCCATGCACACATTCACTGTTGCCTGCTAGCCCTTCATCAGTCCTACCCGCAGCTGTCGCCATCCGGCAATGTGCCTTTTGCCCTTGCGTCACGCCGGGTCTCTGATAAAAAACGGAAGCCTGCACGCCCTGAAGCGACACATAACAGGCATGTGGTATGACAGCCTTTCCGGGTTAAATAAACAAGCATCCCCACACGTTTTAATAACAGAAACGGCATGCGAATAATATATTTTATTTATATTTGCACCGTAAAAATCCCGCAAGAAACATTTTTATAAAAAACAAAACAAAGAAAAGGACACCACCGCAATGAATGAATTGTATTCATCTCACAACACAGAGCCACTGGTCAGCTTTATCATAACATCATACAACATTCCGTCACACATGATAAAGGAGTGTATCGGCAGTCTTCTGAAATTATCGCTCAGCAACGAAGAGCGTGAGATAATACTGGTTGACGACGGCTCCGACATATCCGTAATTAACGAGATAACCGAACTAAGAGACGAGCTGGTCTACGTACGGCAAAGGAACAAGGGACTCTCCGTAGCACGCAACACCGGACTCATGTATGCCTCTGGCAGATACATACAATTCGTCGACGGCGACGACTTCATAATTCCCGCGCCTTACGAGCACTGCCTTGACATCGCAAGATACCAGACGCCGGACATGATAATGTTTAAGATGACAAGCACCACAGACGTAGATGTACCGTTCTCATACAGTGAGCCTGTAAGCGGCAGCAACTACATGAAAAACAACAATCTCGTAGCTTCAGTATGCGGATTCTTGTTCAGAAGGAACATCCTCGGAGACTTGCGCTTCCGCCCGGGCATAGTCCATGAGGATGAGGACTTCACGCCACAGCTGCTTTTAAGGGCTGAAAATGTCATCTCGACAAACGCATCCGCCTACTATTACAGAAAAAGAAACAACTCCATAACCAACAATAAAGACAAGTCACACATATACAACCGGCTGTCTGATTTCAAGAACGTGATACTTCATCTGCAATCGATAATCGAGACGATACCCGAGACCGACAGACCGGCACTGCAACGGCGGATAGCCCAACTGACAATGGACTACATATACAACATCATCCGTCTCACGCACGACAGGGAATATCTCGACAACGCGATAAGACAGATGAAAGAGCACATGCTGTTTCCTTTGCCTGAGAAAAACTACACGAAGAAATACGTCTGTTTCAGAAAAGTAGTAAATAACAGACTATTACGCAACCTGTTATTCACAATGACAACAAAATGAAGATACTTTTAATCGGTGAATACAGCAACGTGCACTGGACTCTTGCCGAAGGTCTCAGGCAATTAGGACACACGGTGACGGTCATATCAAACGGTGATTACTGGAAGAACTACAACCGCGACATATCCCTGACAAGAAGCTATTCAAAAGCAGGAGGTCTGAGATACATTACGAAACTCATAAAGACTCTCCCCCTAATGCGCGGATATGACATCGTGCAGATTATCAACCCTATATTTCTGGAGATAAAGGCTGACCTGATCTTTCCGATATACAGATATATCAGAAAGCATAATAACGGACTGGTACTCTGCGCTTTCGGCATGGATTACTACTGGGTCAAGACATGCTGCGACTCCAAACCGCTAAGATACAGCGACTTTAACATTGGCGACAGTCTCCGCAACAACGCCGATGCCATAAAAGAACGGAAAGACTGGATAGGCACATCAAAAGAGCGGCTTAACAAATATATCGCTGACGACTGCGACATGATAGTGGCTGGACTTTACGAGTATTTCGTGTGCTACAGGCAGGCTTTCGGCGAAAAGACGGCTTACATCCCGTTCCCCATAAAACCGGAGAGGAACGCACTCCCTTGCGACAGCCGTCCGGGAAACATGCCCTTAAGAATATTCATAGGCATCAACAAGACACGCAACGAATATAAAGGCACTGACATAATGCTTGAAGCGGCGGAGGACATACAACGGAAATATAAGGAAAAGGTGGAACTTATAAAAGTAGAGTCTGTACCTTTCGGGGAATATGTCAGGCTGATGAACAATTCAGACGTCCTGCTTGACCAGCTCTACAGCTACACGCCTGCCATGAACGCGCTGCAAGCCATGGCAAAAGGAATAATATGCGTCGGCGGCGGAGAGCCCGAGAACTATGACATATTGAATGAAGACAGACTGAGACCCGTAGTCAATGTCCTCCCAGAATACGGCAGCGTGTATGACAGTCTTGAACGTCTTGTACTGCATCCCGAGATGATTCCGTCATTGAAAAGACAAAGCATTGAATACATCGGCAAGCATCATGACTATATAAAGGTGGCACGGCAATACGAGTCTCTATATTATAAGATAATCAGTGAGAGGCAATGAAAACCTTTGGCGCCCTGACCACAGACTCACCGGTAAATGCGTTTGACGAGACATGCGGGAAGCAAAAATACGACGGAAAAAAGAAAAAGCCGCACGGGCGGATATGATGAGACATGTCGGCTGGGACGATGCGCATATTCAGCAATACAGTAGAGGCTGTACGAATAATCAAACAATGTAAAGTCCGCGAGAATCGCGCAGAGGCAAAGCAGGAACGTTTTACCGCCGTATACGCGATTTATGACACGTTTTCACAATCCGTTAAATATCAGCACAATACGCAAACAGTCATGAAAAATGCCTTTAAACAGCGTACGATAAAGGCTTTTCCGCCATGCTGAAGAGGCTCTTCGGGCATATGGAAAAGCCCGTATGGGGACATGACATTGCCTTTTCCGATACACGGCATGCCTGCCATACAAAGACGGACAGTATGAAAAAGCACTGCGGGAGACCATATATAAGGAAATAAAGAAGAATTTTGCGGGAGAGCATCTGAATCCGGGCAATATACGGATAAGCCATAACACGCACAAGACAGTGCCCGGGCGTTCATCGCGGTTCTGTTTTCCAGAAAATCAATGTAAAGATTTTTTACTTTCCATTCTGAATAAATATCCATTCCGGATGAACGGTGACGCATGTGCGGACTACACACGTGAAGCAATCGTAATATTCAAGTCATGGATGATTATAATGAAAAACAGAATCACCTTTCATGTCCGCTGACGTGCGTACAGCGGTTCAGGCATACATGCAAAAGACGTATGTCTGCGGCTGCATGCCCCCTTATGAGAGCCAGGTGTCACACAGACTCGCATTGAGTACCGATTGGCTGCAATATAAAAAATTACGTTAAAACCGTCCATTCTTTATTATTTTTTATTTATCTTTGTTCGGTATTAAATTACGATTAACCAATGAGACAAAGAATATATTTACTTATTATCGCATCGTTTGTAGCTTCCTGCGTCCTGTCGCAAGTGCGCAGACAAAAGCACCACAATAAGCCAAGGGTCCAGAACACTGAGACAGAGGAGACGGATATGGCAAGCATGCTTTATGAGAGCATGTTGCCCAACACACAGAAGCTGTTCATAATAGACAGCACCGTTGTTGACCGCAACCGCCTGTCAGACGCCATCCCCCTCCCAAAGGACTATGGACAGATATTGTCATACGACAAGTTTTTCAACACTAAAAAGGGAACTGACACATACGTGTATGTGAACGGATTCGGCAACAAGTGCTTTTATTCTGAGATGTCAGCCGACAGCACATTCAGGCTCATGACCAGAGACCGGCTGAACGACGGCGAATGGAGCCAGCCGCAACTGCTTGAAGGCTTCGACATTCCATTTACTGAGATAAACTATCCGTACATGACGTCTGACGGAACCACGCTTTACTTTGCGGCAAAGTCTGAAGAAGGGCTCGGCGGATACGACATTTATGTCACTACCTACGACTCCGAGTCAGGCAGATTCCTCAAAGCAGAGAATGTGGGTCTGCCGTTCAACTCAGACAAAGACGACATGATGTATGTCGAAGACGATACAGACGGCATAGCCTGGTTTGCCACCACAAGAAGGCAACCGGAAGGAAAAGTATGCGTCTACACTGTTTCGCTGTCGTCCACAAGGCATAATTACAACGGTGAGATTGATGAGAACACGCTCCGCAACTACGCTACCATAACAAGCATTAAAGACACATGGGAGTCGGAGGAATCAAGACAGAAAGCCATGGCACGGCTTCAGAAAGCCGTCGCGCGTGACAATAAGGCGGTGGCGTCCGGCACATCCGTCAGCTTTGTCATCAACGACGAGGTGGAATATACAGATTTGTCCGACTTCTCTTCCGACAAGAACAGGTCTCTTTATCTGAGCATCAGGAAACGGCAGAAACAGCTGGACGAAGAGTCGGAAAAGACAGAACAGCTGCGTGCCAGATACCGCTCGGCAACGGGCTCGGAGCGAAGCAGTCTGGCAACCAAGATTCTGAATGCCGAGAAATCAGGCGAAACGCTCAGACAATCAATCATAAACGACATGAACGCTCTTAGAAAGAGCGAATATGAGCAAATGAAAAAATAACCCTCTAAAACCTATTTATTATGGTAAAGAAGTATTTTGAAGAATCCGAACTAATAATAAATGCAGACGGAAGCATTTTCCACCTACATATCAGACCGGAACAGCTCGCCGGCAAAATAATACTGGTAGGCGACCCCGGACGGGTTGCCACGGTAGCCTCACACTTCACAGAGACAGAATGCGAGACAGAAAGCCGGGAGTTCCATTCAGTCACAGGATACTACAAAGGCAAACGCATCACCGTGATATCAACAGGTATCGGATGCGACAACATCGACATTGTGATGAACGAGATTGACGCCCTTGCCAACATCGATTTCAACACCAGACAGGAAAAAGAACATCTCACACAACTTGAGATAGTGCGCATCGGCACATGCGGGGGACTCCAGCCGCACACTCCCATAGGGACATACATCTGTTCGGAGAAATCTGTCGGCTTCGACGGACTTCTTAATTTCTATGCCGGACGCAACACCGTGTGTGACCTGCAACTGGAGCGCGCGCTGCTTAACCATCTCGGATGGAGCGGAAACATGTGCGCGCCGGCACCTTATGTCATCGATTCGGACAAGGAACTTGCCGACCGCATTTCCGGTGATGACATGGTGAAGGGCATCACAGTGGCATGCGGAGGCTTTTTCGGACCGCAGGGCAGACAGCTGCGACTGCCTCTGGCAGACCCTCACCAGAATGAAAAGATAGAAAGCTTCAGATATGAAGGCATGTGCATAACCAACTTCGAGATGGAAAGCTCAGCCCTTGCGGGGCTCGCACGTCTCATGGGGCACAAAGCCACAACAGTATGCATGGTAATTGCCAACAGGTATGCCAAAGAGGCGAACACAGGCTACAAGAACAAGATAGACGACCTGATAAGAACTGTTCTGGAACGTATATAAACACATAAACACGATAGTGACAACATACAGACACCCTGCGCCTGACGGCAAAGCAACGGAATACGTATGTTGTCATTATATTTTTATAATACAGATAAACTATATAAATGGGCAGAAACAGTAAGAACAGCTATTCACACATTCTGAAATATACAGGATTGTTTGGAGGCATACAGTTTCTCAATCTTCTCATATCAATCGTCAGAAATAAGTTTGTCGCACTGATATTAGGTCCCTTGGGAATGGGACTGATATCTCTTTTCAATTCCACGATAAACCTTGTCTCCAACACGACAAACCTCGGCATATCTATGAGCGCGGTCAAGAACATAGCCGAGTCATACGAGAACAGGGATGCGGAGCACATCTCCGGAACAATAAGCATGATTCGATCGTGGAGTCTTATCACCGCCGTTGCGGGCACATTGCTATGCATCATCGCCAGTCCTTTGCTCAATGCGTTCACCTTCACGTGGGGAGACCACACCTTGCACTTCATATGTCTCTCCCCCATCGTAGCGCTGATGGCTGTCACGGGAGGCGAGACAGCCATCCTCAAAGGCACCGGACATCTCAACGCCCTTGCCGGAATATCAATAGTAAACGTCATAATAGCACTTCTGACATCCGTCCCTATATACTATCTTTTCGGTGAGGCAGGCATCATACCGTCCCTTATCATAATATCACTGTGCCAGATGCTGCTCACCATACACACATCATACAGACTGTTCCCGCTAAGCATATCGATGCGGAAAGACTCGTTGAGACAAGGCTTCTACATGGTGAAGCTCGGCTCGGCATTTGTCATTGCAGGCATATTCGGCAGCGGTGCTGACTTTGTAATACGCTCCTTCCTCAACACAACGTCCTCTCTTGACACGGTGGGACTCTACAACGCAGGCTATATGATGACAATGGTGTACGCCGGAATGGTGTTCACCGCAATGGAGACCGATTATTTCCCGAGGCTGTCGGCGGTAAACCAGGATGTAAAGAAACGTAACATCATCATCAACAGACAGATAGAAGTGTCGCTCCTTCTGCTCTCGCCCATGCTCGTGGCATTCATGGTCAGCCTGCCGCTGCTGCTGCCATTGCTGTACAGCAACAAGTTCATTCCGGTGACAGACATGATACGCATAACCATCATAGCGATGTACTTCAGAACCATAAAGCTCCCCATTGCCTATCTGACATTGGCGAGAGGCAACTCAAAAGCCTATCTGTTTCTTGAGGCTACATACGATGTGATCGTCATAATCCTTACTGTCGTCGGCTTCACGGCATTCGGTCTTGTCGGAGCCGGATACGCAATAACGCTTACATGTATCCTAGACGTGTGCATCATCCTGCTGTTCACATATTACAAATACAGATATGTCATCTCCATACCGGTTATAAAATACTTCCTTATCCAGTTCCCCATAGGCATTGCCGCCATGCTTACAATGTTCATAGACAATACCGCAGCATACTGGATTATCGGAATAATTCTTATTTGCACAAGCACTTTCATTTCCTTAAAGATACTTCAAGGAAAGACATCATTGTGGAACAAGCTAATGTCAAAATTCAAATCCTATAACTGAGAAATGTGTCAGGTATCCGTTCTTGTCGCTGTATATAACTCGGCGAAATATATAAGTCGCTGTATGGACTCGCTTCTTGCACAGACGCTGAAAGACATACAGATAATATGTATTGACGATTGCTCCACCGACGAATCGCTGGAAATACTCAACAAATACGCCGATACCGACCCTCGGATTGACGTAATATCACTGAAAGAAAACCGTGGACAGGCACACGCACGCAATGAAGGACTCAGTCTGGCGGGCGGGAAATACATCACATTTGTCGACAGTGACGACTGGCTTGAGCCTGATGCGCTGCGTAAAAGTGTCGATGTCTTTACAGAGTATTCTGAAACCGACTGCGTGCTATTCGACGTGGTGACGCGCAATGAAGGCACCGATGAAGAAAAGCCATTCCCCATGCGTCCATTCAAGGAGATGTCCGGAAACGACGCTTTCATCGCAAGCCTCACATGGGACATACACGGCTGGTACATGGTGAGGGCTGAGATACATAAGGCTTTTCCCTATGACGAGACATGCAGGGCATATAGCGATGACAACACCACACGCATCCATTATCTCAACAGCCGTAAAGTGAGGTGCTGCAAAGGCAAATACTATTATTTCCAGAACCCGCTCTCAACGACTCATGCGGTATCCGTGAGACGCTTCGACCACATCAGAGCAAACGAAAGCATGAGGAGACAATTGCTAAGACTCAATGTAGGGAAGACATTCTGAATCTTTATGAGAAAACAAGATGGCTTGTCCTTGTAGACACCTACATGTTTTATTTCACCAACAGAGACAGGCTTACGGCAGAGGAACGCTCATACGGACTTGCGGAAATGCACCGCATATGGAGAGATATAGACACAAAGGCTCTTCCGCTTTCATTGAAATACAAGTTCGGATACATGCCTTTCAAATATTCATGGTGCCTGTTCCGCATGCAGGAGGAAATATATTTCATACTCAAATCGGCTCTTACATAAACAGAAACGCAAGCTGATATCCATACGGAATGTCATTCCCGACATAAGACTGGTTTTGGTCTGCACCGGATAGAATACCCGACGCCTGCATAAGCAAAGGAAAGCTGCAATAAGAAGTCCACATTATTATATATATAAAAGGACACCATTATACGTGGAGAATGGCATCATTATATATGGAGAGGTGCATCGCGATACCCGCACCCCGCGTCATGAAAGAACACCTGTGGCTGATTTTGTATTAAAACAGACTGCATTTGGCAATTAGAAAGCAAGCTTTCATTGCGCTCACCGGCACTGTCTCATGCACGCAAACACGCTGTATTATACGCGGACTATCCAAGTAGAGACGCAAAATCTTGCGTCTCACAAGCAAGGATGCGCAATGAAATGATGTGAGAAAATCCCTGTCATTGCCGCGATTTTTACTCGGGAGACGCAAGATTTTGCGTCTATACTGGGCGGATGCCATCATTATTTCTTATAAAATTCTACTTTTTTACGTATCTTTGTAGAAGATAAGCTGCACTCGGCAATGTAAGAACAAGTTCTCATTGCACTCGATTGCGTTATCTTTGTAGAAGATAAGCTGCGCTCGGCAATGTAAGAACAAGTTCTCATTGCACTCGATTGCGTTATCTTTGTAAAAGATAAGCCGCCCGCGGCAGTACGGAGGCAGGCTTTCTTATCATTGATTTGCACATATTTGTATTTCATAAAAAGCATGTCACAGGAACGCAAATACATAGCAATCGACCTGAAATCGTTCTACGCTTCAGTAGAATGTGTGGAACGCGGGCTTAATCCGCTCACGACAAATCTTGTCGTGGCGGACGTCTCGCGCACAGAAAAGACAATATGCCTTGCCGTCTCACCGTCACTGAAAAAGTACGGTATAAGCGGACGCACAAGACTTTTCGAGGTGATAGAGCGTGTGACCCAGCTGAACAACGGACGCAGAAGACAACTTGCAGGCAGGCAATTTGCAGGAAAATCAGTATCGGAGGACGAGCTCAACTCGCATCCCGAACTCGAAGCAGACTATATTGCCGCAACGCCCCGGATGGCTCTTTACGTCAAATACAGTGGATGTATTTACAACCGATTATTACTCAATATTTTATAGATAATAAGTCAGAAATAT
>ENA-OPVK01000870-OPVK01000870.1-human-gut-metagenome-genome-assembly--contig:-NODE-870-length-20088-cov-4.108421_pt1 | contig 20088 bp, 9 predicted proteins | sample MGYA00241495_ERZ501982 | MGnify/ENA primary metagenome ERZ501982 (study PRJEB25962, sample SAMEA2042002) | human gut metagenome | biome: human gut; feature: human-associated habitat; material: faeces...
GAAGAAGTTTACCGGGAAATGATGGGACGTGTCAACTCCCCCAGCCGCGTAGAGGCTATCACAAAAGTATTGAGTAATTTGTTGAATAATGCTTTGAAATATGCCCGTCATACCATTATGATAGATTTATTCCAAGATGGAGCAGATTTTACAGTTCGTGTTGTCAGTGATGGAGAAAAGATACCTGAAGCGTCCAGCCAGCAGATTTTTGAACCCTTTTATCAGGTAGAAAAGAAGAAGGATACAGTTCGGATGGGAGTAGGCATAGGGTTACCTTTAGCTCGTTCGCTAGCCACTTTGCATAAAGGCAGGCTTTATTTGGATATAGAACAACCGGAGAATACATTTGTTTTGACCATTCCTTTGAATAAGGAGGAAGTAAGGCAGCAAATAGAGAAGGTCGTTGAGCAAAATATAGAAGTATTGGATGAGGAAACATCAACAGAAACAGATCAGATGAAAGGTTATACTTTATTGTTAGTAGAGGACAATGAAAGCATGAGATCTTTTATCTTTGAACGATTGGAAGCCTTGTTTACAGTAGAAACTGCTGTGAATGGGCAGGAAGCGTTGGATATTTTACGTAGTAATCACATAGATTTGGTTATCAGTGATATAATGATGCCGGTGATGAATGGCTATGAATTATGTAAGGAAATAAAGGCGGATATTGATTTGTGCCATATTCCGGTTATTTTCCTTACCGCCAAGAACGATTTGGAGAGTAAAATTAACGGATTGAAGATAGGAGCAGAAGCTTATGTGGAAAAGCCTTTTTCTTTCAACTATTTGAAGACTCAGATTTTATCTTTACTCAGTAATCGAAGGAAAGAGCGTGAGGCATTCTCCAAACGTCCTTTTTTCCCTGTGCATAATATGCAGATGAACAAGGCGGATGAGGAGTTTATGAATAAAGTGATCAATGTGATTCAAGAGAATATCTCGGATGAAAATTTCAATGTGGAACGTATGGCTGATATCTTATGTATGAGCCGTTCCAGCTTGTTGAGGAAAATAAAGATTCTATTTAATCTTTCACCCATAGATTTCATCCGGTTGATTCGTTTGAAAAAAGCAGCTGAACTGATTCAGGAAGGTAAGTATCGTATTGGGGATATCTGTTATATGGTAGGAATAAACTCTTCATCTTACTTCAGCAAATTATTTTTAAAACAATTTGGAATGACTCCGAAAGAGTTTGAGAAACAGTATCAAACATCCAAGGAAAAAGTTAAAATAGATCTGACGGGAATCTCTGATTGAAAGAAATGCAGCAAAAAATGATGCATTTGCGGATTCTGCGGGTGCAGATGCGTCATTGCTGCAAAAATCCTATTTATTGCAGCGTTTGTATATTAACAGGTTGTCAAGATATGCCTACTTTTAACCATGCTTGAAAGGAAAAGAATTCCGAACAGTAAAGCAAACCTTAAGTAGATTTATCTCTTTGACAAACTAATAATATTATGAAGAATAATTGGTTAACTTTAAAATCATTGTTTCTCTGTGTTTCTGCATTGAGCGTTTCCGGTCTTATTTTATCCGGGTGTACTGAAAATGCAAATCTAAATGTAGGTGAATGGTCTTTGGAGTATGATGCTCACGCTAATGGTATTGATATCAGCAAAGGCTCTAAGCTTATTTATGATAATGTATATGCAGCTTATAAGTTGGCAGACAGTGTTGTTTCGACTCGTGATTATGCAAAGCATCATGTTTCTACAAAAAAAATCAATGATTATTTTGGAGAAGGGTATCATTATGAGGTGACTTATACCGGGAATAATCTGCCTGCACTGGTTCAATCTTTTTATGTATATCCGGCAAAGGATTATGTGCTGACAGATTTCACTTTGGAGAGTACGACTGAAATAGCTTCGAATTATATGGCACCGGTCAATGTGGACCGAATGCCTGAAGTATTGAACCAGGGAGAAAATAATCGTGCGCTTTTCATTCCTTTCGATAATGACTGTTGGATCAGATATCAATCTCATCCGCTCACATTTACAGAACTGACTAGTTATGAAGTCACTGCCATATTTAATAATGATGACCGTGAAGCTGTGGTGGTAGGTTCTGTAGAACATGATTCTTGGAAAACAGGTATAACAATAGGTAAAGGTAATATATATAATGTAGGTTCGTTGGTATGTTATGGCGGTATTGCCGATAAAACAACACGTGACTCGAAACCTCACGGTGCATTGAAAGGTACAAAAATCAAGTCACCTAAAATTTTAGTAGGATTTTTTGAAGACTGGCGTGAAGGTATGGAAGAATACGCTCAGGCTAATGCTGTGATTGCTCCGCCCAAAGCTTGGGGTAAAGCTGTTCCTTTTGGCTGGAACAGCTGGGGAGCGTTGCAATTTAATCTGACCTATCCGAAAGCATTGGAAGTTTCTGATTTTTACAAAGAGAATTTGCAGTCCCGTCATTTTGTGAATTCGGATAATTTGGTTTATACAGGTTTGGATTCTGGTTGGAACAGTTTTTCAGAAGAGGAGTTGAAAGCTTTTGTGGATAAATGTAAGGCAAACGGTCAGGTAGCCGGCGTTTATTGGACTCCGTTTACTGATTGGGCTAAAAATCCTGAACGTGAAATAAAAGAAATGCCGGGATATAAATATAAAGATGTATATCTCTATGCAAATGGGAAACCGCAGGAATTAGACGGAGCTTATGCTGTTGATCCTACCCATCCGGCTATTGAAGCTATGATGAAACACACATCGGAGCTATTCCATCGGGCTGGCTTTGAATATGTGAAAATGGACTTTATGACACATGGAGCAATGGAAGCCGACAAATGGTATAATCCGGAAATACAAACAGGTATTCAGGGATACAACTATGGAATGCAATTGCTTGACAAATATTTTGGTGATATGTATATCAATCTTTCTATTTCTCCTGTTTTTCCTGCTCATTATGCTCAGTCCAGAAGAATTGCGTGTGATGCATGGAACAAGATGAAGGATACCGAATATACCTTAAATGCACTTTCATACGGTTGGTGGCAGGATAAGGTTTATCAGTTTAATGATCCTGACCATATTGTATTGCGTGATGCTACAGATGGTGAGAACAGAGCGCGTGTCACTTCGGGGGTTATCACTGGAATTTTCATTGCTGGAGATGATTTCAGCAAAGGCGGTTCTAAAGAGGTGAAAGAGAAAGCGATGAAATATTTGACGAATGCTGAGATCAATGCCATAGCCAATGGGGAATCTTTTCATCCTGTAGATGGAAATGGTGAAAAGTCAGAAAATCAGTTTGTACGCATGGATAAGGATGGTAAGGCTTATTATGCTGTGTTCAACTATATGGATCAAGAGTTGAAGGTGACTACAGCTTTAGAGCGTCTGGGGTTGGATTCGTCAAAGGAATATAGGTTGAAAGAATTATGGAGTGGTATTGAAAGTATTGCTAAAACTAACCTGGACGTAACGGTTCCTGCATATGATGTCGCAATTTTCAAAGTGGAAGAATAAACCAATATAAACTTTAAATCGTACTTAAATTTACAAATTATGAAAAGAATTAGGCTTATTAATTTAATCCTTATCATGTTTTGTTGCTGTAATATGTTGGCACAGAACATAACGGTTACAGGACAGGTGGTGGATGTTACATCCGAACCTATCATTGGTGCAAGTGTAGTGGTAAAAGGTACAACCAATGGAACTATTACCGATTTTGATGGCAACTTTACATTATCAGTTCAGAAAGGGGAAACATTACATATTTCTTATATAGGATATGTTGCCCAAGATGTAAAAGTAATGGGTAATCAGCCTGTCAAAGTGGTGATGGCGGAAGATACTGAAACATTAGACGAAGTGGTTGTTGTAGGTACTTCGATGAAGAAGAGTGATTTGACAGGAGCTGTTGCCAGTGTTAGTTCTAAAGTTTTGGAAGAAAGACCGGTGACGAATGTAAATCAGGCTCTTCAAGGCCGTGTCGCAGGTGTGTTCATTTCTCAGCCTACACGTCCTACGGATGATGCATCTATTAAAATTCGTGGTATTAATACCATAAATGGATCTACGGACCCTATTTATGTCATAGATGGTATGGTTATGGATAATTCATTCTCTGGATTTAATGCAGTCAATTTGAATGATGTGGCTTCTATTGAGGTCTTGAAAGATGCATCAGCTACAGCTCTGTATGGTTCACGTGGTTCCAATGGTGTTGTTGTTATTACAACAAAGAAGGGTAAAAAAGGCGAAGGTAAAGTTTCTTATGATGGCTGGATTGGCTTTCAGACCTACGCTAATACTCCAAAAACAATGAATACCCGTCAATTATTTGAACTTAGAAAGGAAGCTTATACGAATGGTTATATGCAAACAAATCCTGACGGGGATGTCAATGCTTATGTCAATGATGTGATAATGGGATCGAATACTGTTTTTGCTGATTATGAATTCGATGCTTACGACAATAATAAAAATTATGATTGGCTGGATGCTGTGAGCCGTACTGGAGTACAACACAATCATGTAGTAAGTCTTTCGAATGGCAATGATAAAGGTTCTTATTATATTAGTTTTGGTTATACAGATAATAAAGGTGTAATTGAGAAGTCTGAACAAGAAAAATACACAGGACGTATTAATGCAGATCAACAGATTAAATCCTGGCTGAAAGTAGGTACTAATACAACTTTTACACGTACCGAGAACACGTTGGTTGATGATGGAGTAATGAATCGTGCACGTTGTGCTAATCCGATGTTGGAAATTTCTGATGAGATTGAAACTTTAAATTGGCAAGGTATTTTTGACCAAAATAATTTTAATCCATTACGTTCTTTGAAAGTCGATAATGATTTGGTGTATAATCGCTTGTTGAGCTCTAATTATATTAATATCAATCCTATTGAAGGATTAAACTTGCGTTCTACTTTTTCTATTGATTATGCTCAAAAGCAGCAAAATAAATATACCCCGAATGATATTTATGAGTCGGAACGTTATGGAACACAAGGTGAAGCCAAAGATGATAGAGATACACGTACTGTATGGCAATGGGATAATTCATTGTCTTATGAAGTCTCTTTTGGTAAACATAAGTTGAATGCGATGGTTGGTACCAGCGCTACACGGACTACGTATAATTATATTAATGCTACGGCAACAGGGTTTGGCACTAATTTATTTGGATATCATAGTTTGGGGTCTGGTTATAAAAAAGATCAGCGTGGCTTAAGTACAGCTTGGTCCGAGCAAACATTATTATCTTATATCGCTCGTGTTAACTATAACTATGCGGGTAAATATTTATTAACGGCGACTGCGCGTTACGACGGTTCTTCTAAATTTGCTAAAGGAAATCAGTGGGGTATTTTCCCGTCTGTGTCTGCAGCTTGGAATATTACAGAAGAAAAGTTCATGAAAAATCAGACAATTTTTGATCAGTTAAAGTTACGTGCTGGTTTTGGTATTGTTGGTAATCAGAATATTGATGATTTTGCCTATTTATCTTTATATAATGTCAGCTATACGGGTACTTCCGATACAGGTTATACAAATTCTTTTGTTTCCAATGGGCGACGTGGTACTCCGGATATTAGTTGGGAGAAACAAAAACAATGGAATTTAGGAGTAGATATGGCTTTCTTACAGAATAGAGTACGTTTGTCTGTTGATGCTTTCTTGATAAAAAATAAGGATTTGTTAATGAGTCATTCGTTACCTACGACTACTGGTTTCAGTAGTACTATTGAAAATATAGGTGCGATTGAAAACAAAGGTTTGGAATTTGCTTTGAATGCCAATTTGGTAAGAGCTAAAGATTTTGAATGGAATTTTGCAGCTACATTGTCTATGGATAAAAATAAGGTAACTCGATTATATGGTGATAATGATGTTGTATATAATGTAGATAGTGATCGTAATATTCAAAAAGAAGGTAATTTATTCCTTGGTGAGTCTCGTAACACAATTTATATTTGGAAAACAGGTGGAATTGCCCAAGAAATTGATATGGATCGTTTGAATAAAATAAATTGGAATGGATATAATGTGAATCCCGGTGATTTGTATCCATTGGATTATGATAATAATGGACAGATAGATCAAAATGACCGTGTTGTAATTGGTTCCACTGATCCTAAGTTTTATGGCGGTTTTTCTACAGATTTTTCTTGGAAGGGATTGTCTTTAAATGCAGTCTTCAGTTATTCTTATGGGGCTAAAAAATTGAGCCCTTGGTATGAAACTTTGATTGGAAGTACTGGATCTGGAGTCGCATCAACGGATTTGTTGGATCGTTGGACTCCTGAAAATACAGATGCTGAATTTCCACGTGTGTTGGCTGGCTTTGATTATAATCATTATGGTGCAAGTTCTATGGATTTTAGTGTGCAGAAAGCTTCTTTCTTGCGTTTGTCTGCTTTGACATTGGCCTATACTTTCCCGACTAAAGTGATAAATGCTCTGAAACTGACTAACCTGCGTGTTTATGCCACCGGTTCTAATCTTTTTTGTTTAACTAATTATAATGGTTATGATCCGGAAACCGGTGATTGGTATCCTCCTACACGTATGTATACTTTTGGTCTTAATTTGGCTTTTTAATGGAAGGATAGAATAAATAGTCTAATTTTAAAAGAAAACACAACAATGAAAAAGATATATAGATATAGTGCGATATATGCTTTGGCTTTGTCCTTTGCACTGAATACTTCTTCTTGCTCAGACTTTCTGCAAGTAGAACCTACGGGATCTTTGACCGAGGAACAAGTATTTGAAAAAATAGATAATGTAGAACCTTTAGTTCTTGGATTGTATAAGAGTTATAGGGGCTGTAAAGAAGGGCGTAATGGATTGATGCCTTATTTGGGGACAGATGAAACACAGCAGGGTAATTATCAGTTGATTTCTTCAGGAGATCAAGCTGGTATGGATAAATATAATGGACAGTTGAATCCTACATCTACTCAGGTTGGTTCTATTTGGAACAACCGTTGGCCGGCTGTCGTTTCAGCTGCTAAAGCTATATATGCATTGGGTATGACCACTGAAGAACCGGAACGTGCTAAACAGTTGATGGGAGAGGCATGCTTTATTCGTGGTTTATTAATGTTTGAATTAAGTATGTATTGGGGTGAAATCCCTGTGATAGATATGAACCGTACTGATGAATTGGGCTTGGGACGTCAACCTTTAAAGACTGTATGGGAATATATTATTAATGATTTTATTACTGCTACCAATAATTTGCCTGAGTCTTATAATAGTGAACCGCAGCGTGCTACTGTTGGGGCTGCATGGGCCATGTTAGGAAAGGCTTATATGGCAGCTCCGGAAGAGACAGGATTGCGGGATTTTGCCAAGGCTGATGAATGTTTTAAGACTATTATCAATATGGGACGATATGAATTGCTAAATGATTATGCTGACTTGTATCGTTATGATAATCCTAATACAAAAGAGTCATTATTTGAGTTGCAATTTAATAATGTATATCCTGATTGTAATTATTGGGAGTTTGATTGTGGTTCTCGTGCATGTGACTCTTGGTTTGGTCAGGGATGCTCTTTCTCTGGTTACGATTTTCTAGTTCCGACTCCTTTTGCTTATAAGACAGTAGAAGAAGGTGGCATTTGGGAAGATGGAGATTTGCGTAAAGAAGAAGCATTGCGTTATGATTTTACGTATTATACTAATAAATATTCGGAGGATGGTACATTTGAATATGTAACTCCTGATTTGTCAAAGACTCAATGGACGGGAACTACAGATGAATTGGAACCACATATAAAGAAATATGAAGACTATCGTACAGATATTCTTTCAGGGCTTGGCATTAATAATATGTGGAATTCTGGTAAGAACTTTTCAATGATTCGTTATGCTGATGTATTATTATTGCATGCTGAATGTCTGAATGAATTAGGACAGACTTCGGAAGCTGTACAGATCGTAAATAATCAAATTCGTACTCGTGCATGGGGAGGAAACTTGCCAGAAGATAAGAAATGGAATTCGGGAATGAGCAAAGATGAATTCCGTGATAAGGTAATGGATGAACGTTTGCGTGAACTTTGCTTCGAAGGCTGGAGACGTATTGATTTGCTTCGTACTAATAAATTTGTAGAATTGATAAAAGAACGTAACCGTTGGGCAAAAGAATCAGGAACAATTCAAGATTTCCATAAGCGCTATCCTATTCCTGATACTGAAATTAAAACAAATGATGCATTCGGCCCTGAAGACCAGAATCCGGGATATAGCAAATAAATTGTTTCTATCCATATAAATTAGAAGCATCAGTAGGAAACATCTGCTTCCTACCTGATACTTCTAATTTTTCTGAAATCTGGAATAATATGAAAATAACACATAAAATAGAAACTTATACCTCTGACGGAGAACCTGTATTACGATTTACTGTGATGAATTCTTCAGGAGTCTATATGGAATTCACGAATTGGGGGGCTCGTTGGATTACAGCTTCAGTACCTGATGTTCAAGGAGCATTGGACAATGTGCTGATTGGTTATGATTCCTTGGCCGGTTATTTGGAAGATTCTTATTATATGGGGGCAACCATCGGCAGATTTGCCAATCGTATAGCCGATGCTTCTTTTACAATAGATAGGAAAACCTTCCATTTGGAGGCTAATGATGGGAATAACACCAATCATGGCGGTTTTTCCGGCTTTCATAACAAGGTGTGGCAGTGGGAAGAATTACCGGATGGCATCCGTTTTAGTCTGTATTCGCCAGACGGAGAAGGAGGTTTTCCGGGAAATATCCGCGTGATAACAGACTATCGTTTCAATGAGGACAATGAACTTTCTGTACGGCATTATGTGGAAACTGACTGTGCTACTTACATCAATATGACTAATCACGCATATTTCAATTTGTGTGGAAAGGGAAAAAAGATAACGGAGCATCGGTTGCATATTCCGGCCGACCGGATATTGGATACGACCTCGGCATTTATTCCTACAGGGAGAAAGATGAAGGTGAAAAATACTCCATTTGACTTTACTTCTCTAAAAATGATAGGTGCAGACTTGTATGCTGATCATGAGCAATTACTTTGGAATAAAGGATATAATCATTGCTATATCTTGAAAGATAAAATGTCTGAGGAAATGTTAGAGGCTGCTTCTTTATATGAACCTGTTACAGGAAGAAAAATGACAGTGATGACTGATTTGCCTGCTGTTCTTTTGTATACAGCGGGATATTATGAACGACCGGATACAGCCATCTGTTTGGAAACACAATTTTATCCGGATACTCCTTCTCATTCGGATTTTCCTTCTTGCCTGGTGTTACCGGAGAAAGCTTATGAACATTGCACCTTGTTTAGTTTTCAGGTGCAAAAAGAGAAATAGATGATTGATAAATATGAAAAGACTATAATATGAAAAACGTAAAAAAAACATGGGCTGTATTAGCCCTACTGGGATGTATGCAAGTACTGCATGCTCAAACTGTGTATTTACATAGCGATAACCCACAAATGAAATGGAAGTTAAAGCCTCAGGCTGAAGTCGGAACGGATGTGAAGTCACTTTGTGGAAACGGATACAATGTTTCTGCTTGGGTAGATGCTATTGTGCCTGGAACAGCTTTTAATTCGTATGTAATAGCAGGGCTGGAGAAAGATCCTAACTTTGGTGACAATATTCATCAGGTAAATCGCGACAAATACGACCGTAGCTTTTGGTATCGTACTACATTCCGTGTTCCTGCTGATTTTACAAAAGAATTAATATGGTTGAATTTTAATGGGGTAAACCGTCGTGCGGAAGTCTATTTGAATGGAACATTATTAGGTAAACTGGATGGGTTTATGCATCGTGGACATTTTAATGTTACTTCAATAGTAAATCGTGATAAAGAAAATGTATTGGCTGTACTTGTCCATATGCCTGATACTCCATTGGCTAATCAGGGTAGTCCAACCTATTTGTCTAGTGGCGGATGGGATTGGATGCCTTATGTGCCGGGGTTGAATAGTGGTATAACCGATAAGGTATTTCTTACTAATACGGGAACAGCTACTTTAATTGATCCTTGGATACGTACTAATTTACCTACCCGTGCCAGAGCGGATTTGAGTGTGGCGCTTGATGTCAAGAATAATTCAGTAGAAAAGACGAAGGTATTGGTGCGCGGAACAATTACCCCAGGAAACATTGTTTTTCAAAAAGAATTAGACGTGAATGCCCATACTACTGAACAGGTAAAGTTTGACAAACGCTATTTCCCACAACTGTGTATAGACCAGCCGCGTCTGTGGTGGCCGAATGGGTATGGAGACCCCAATCTTTATCATTGTAAGTTTGAGGTGATGGTGGATGGAAGAGTTTCGGAAACTAAAGATGTTTCTTTTGGTATAAAGAAATATTCTTATGATAAAGAGGGCAATACATTCCATATTTATATTAATGATATTCCGGTATTTGTTAAGGGAGCGAATTGGGGGATGTCTGAATATATGCTTCGTTGCCGTGGCGCGGAATATGATACCAAAGTCCGCCTGCATAAGGAAATGAACTTTAATATGATACGTAATTGGCTCGGCTCTGTTACAGATGATGAATTCTACGAGGCATGTGACAAATATGGCATTATGGTATGGGATGATTTTTGGATAAACTCTAATCCGAATTTGCCTTATGACCTCAATGTGTTCAATAATAATATGATGGAGAAAATCAAACGTGTGCGTAATCACCCTAGTATAGCCGTGTGGTGTGGCGATAATGAATCTAATCCTCAGCCTCCTTTAGAAGGATGGATGGCGGAAAATATCAGGACCTTTGATGGAGGTGATCGTTATTTTCAAGCAAATTCCCATGCTCAGGGCTTGACCGGTAGTGGTCCGTGGGGAGCATTTGAGCCTCGCTTTTATTTTACTAAATATCCTGATGGCTTGGAAGGAGATCCGGCGCGTGGCTGGGGATTTCGTACAGAAATCGGCACAGCTGTAGTTCCTACCTTTGAAAGCTTCAAGAAATTTATGCCCAAGGAGAACTGGTGGCCTCGTGATGAAATGTGGAACAAGCACTATTTTGGCCAAAATGCTTTTAATGCAGCTCCCGATCGTTATGATGCTTCTATAACCAAAGGTTTTGGCAAGCCCGAAGGGATTGAAGATTATTGCCGTAAGGCTCAGCTTGTCAATATTGAATCTAATAAGGCTATGTATGAGGGTTGGCTGGATCGTATGTGGGAGGATGCATCAGGTATCATGACTTGGATGGGACAGTCGGCATATCCGTCTATGGTTTGGCAAACTTATGATTATTATTATGATTTGACAGGAGCTTTTTGGGGAGCAAAATCAGCCTGTGAACCGGTGCATATTCTTTGGAATCCTGTGACGGACGGTGTGAAGATTGCTAATACCACAGCATGTGATATGGAAGGTTTGACTGCTGAAGTAAAAGTTTACAATCTGGATGGAAAGTCTGTGGAGGCTTATACAAAATCAGCTATCGTGAACTCTCCTAGCAATTCTACTGTGCAATGTTTTACGATAGATTTCAATAAAGAACGTAAAAATCTGTCATTAAATAAGCCGACCTTTGCTTCAAGTACCACTTATGGACAGCCTTCAGATGCTACGGATGGGAAAAAAGATACTCGTTGGGCAGCGGCAAAAGCGGAAAATGAATGGCTTTATGTGGATCTGGGCAGTGTGCAACCCATAGGTGGGGTTCGCTTGGATTGGGAGGCATCTTTTGGTAAAGGATATAAGATTCAGGTGTCAGATGACACCGAGACTTGGAAAGAAGTATATAAAACTGATGAAGGACGTGGAGGAATAGATGAAATTACTTTCCCCGAAGTTGATGCCCGTTATGTACGTATGTTTGGGACGGAACTAGGTTGGTGGTTTGGTTACTCATTATGGAGTTTTGATGTGTTGGGCGGAACGCAGCCTAGTGAGGGTTTGAGTGATGTACATTTTATCCGCCTGACGTTGAAAGATAAATCAGGAAAGATCGTGTCAGAAAACAATTACTGGCGTGGCAACGACCGTTTGGATTTTACGGCTTTGAATACTTTGCCAAAAGCTGAACTGAAGACTTCTTCCAAATTAATTCGTAAAAATGGTGAGGCGGAGATACAAGCAGCCATAACACTTCCGAAATCGGCTAAGGGGGTAGCTTTTGCTGTACATGTGCAGGCTGTTCGTGCTTCGGATGGCGAACGCATACTGCCGGCATTGATGAATGACAACTATTTTACGTTGATGCCAGGAGAAACAAAGAATTTGAGCATTACATTTGATGAGAATTTGTTGCAGGGCGACAAATATAAGTTAGTGGTAACTCCTTATAATAACAAATAATTCAGATTAGTATGTGTACTAATAAATTTATTCTGTTCTGTATGGGGATAGTGATGAGTGTATCATCTTCAGCTTGGGCTGGAGATGCCCCCCCTCTCTATAAAGACAGAACAGCTCCAATAGAGAAGCGTGTAGACGACCTTATGTCTATAATGACATTGCACGAAAAGGTATTGCAATTGCAGAATCGTGCGTCTGGTCGGTTGGATGAGATTGACCGGATCTTCTTGGGGGAAAGTTATGGGACAACTCATGAAATGAGTATGTCTGCTTATGATTGCGCCGTGATGTATAAAGAATTACAGCATTATATGCGTACTAAGACCCGTTTGGGAATTCCGTTGTTAACTTCTGCTGAGGGCATACAGGGTATTATTCAGAATAATTGTACGCTGTTTCCTCATGCTTTGGCGCAGGGAAGCACTTTCAATCCTGAATTAATACAACAAATGACTGAGGCGGCTGGCGAAGAGGCTAAGGCGATAGGTATTCATCAAATTCTTTCTCCGGTTTTTGACATTGCCCGCGAGTTACGTTGGGGACGTATTGAAGAAACATACGGAGAGGACCCTTATCTGATAGCGGAAATGGGAGTGGCGTTTATTAAAGGGTATCAAAAATACAGAATTACTTGTATGCCCAAGCATTTTGTAGCCCATGGTACTCCGTCTGGAGGCTTGAATTGTGCGGGAGTAAGTGGAGGAGAACGTGAATTGCGTAGTCTCTATCTTTATCCGTTCCGTAAAGCTATAAGGGAAACTTCTCCGTGGGCGGTGATGACTTGCTACAGTGCGTATGATGGAGTGCCGGTTACAGGTTCTTCTTATTATATGACTGATATTCTTCGGGGAGAACTGGGCTTTAAAGGATACGCTTATTCTGACTGGGGTTCGGTGGAGCGTCTGATGACTTTTCATCATGCAGCAGGCAGCCGTGAGGAGGCTGCGCGTATGGCATTAATGGCCGGAGTGGACTTGAACATTGATTCGACTTACGAAACATTGGAAAAACAAGTTGAGGAGGGAAGGCTTGATGTTGCATATATAGATCAGGCTGTGCGCAGAATATTGACGGTGAAGTTTGAATTGGGCTTATTTGATGAAACTTATGGTGATCCTAAACTGGTGAAGAAGGTCGTTCGCAATGCTGAAAAGGTGGCATTGGCTAAGAAAGTGGCTGACGAGAGTGCCGTATTATTGGAAAACAGAAATGATATTCTTCCTTTAGACTTGAATAAATACAAGTCTGTTGCAGTGGTGGGGCCTAACAGTAATCAAGCCGTGTTGGGCGATTACGCTTGGACGATGGGGGATACTAAAGAGGCGGTCAGTTTGTTGCAAGGATTGCAGGAAAGTGCAGGTGATAAAATAATGATTCGTCATGCTGAAGGATGTGATTGGTGGAGCCAGGACAAATCACATATTGCCGAAGCTGTGGAAGTTGTCCGTAACAGTGATATAGCTGTGGTGGCGGTAGGTACACGAAGCACTTATCTGGGAAGAAGTCCTAAATATTCTACGGCAGGTGAAGGATTTGATCTTTCCTCATTGGAACTTCCTGGGGTGCAGGAGGAGCTGTTGAAGGAGATAAAGAAAACGGGTAAGCCTATGATTGTCGTTCTGATTGCAGGTAAACCGCTTGCTATGCCTTGGGTGAAAGAAAATGCTGATGCAGTGTTGGTGCAATGGTATGCAGGTGAGCAGCAAGGATGTACATTGGCAGATATTTTGCTTGGAAAGGTGAATCCGTCGGGTAAGTTGAATGTATCTTTCCCGCGTAGCACAGGTAATACTCCTTGTTTTTATAATCATTTCGTGACAGATCGTGAAGAACCTTTTGACCAGCCGGGTACTCCTGAAGAACCTAAAGGTCATTATATCTTTGATAAACCGGAACCTTTATGGAACTTTGGACATGGAAAAAGTTATACTACGTTTGATTATGTGGATTGTGCACTGAGTGATACGTTATTGGCTGCAAGTGATACATTGAAAGTATCCGTTATGATCAAGAATACGGGTAGGTGCGATGGCAAGGAGGTTGTGCAGCTTTATGTACGTGATAAAGTAAGCACGGTGGCTACTCCCATTCAACAGTTGAAGGCATTTCAAAAAGAGCTTGTTCCTGTAGGATATACTAGAGAAGTTAAATTAGTACTTCCAATAGCAGAACTTGCTTTGTATAATGCCGATATGGAGGAAGTTATAGAACCTGGGGAGTTTGAACTACAGATAGGATCAGCTTCTGATGATATCCGAATAAGGCGGACAATAATAGTGAGGTAGGGAATTTAAACTTTTGTAAAGAATAAAAAAAGGATGGTTTTTGCTCTTGTAGAATAACAGATTGCTTGAATAATAATAGTATGAAAACAGTAGTAAATCAATTGAGAAGATACTTGTTAAGTATCTTGTTAGTATGCGCTTGTATATATGTGGATGCGCAAAGTCGTGCCCCTATAGTAGGACGTGTTTCAGATGTAAAAGGAGAATGGATGATTGGGGTATCTATTTTAGAAAAAGGTACTTCAAATGGAGTGATAACCGATATAAATGGGCAGTACTCCATCAGTACATCATCGGCTCAACCGACATTGGTAATTTCGTATATTGGTTATAAAACTCAGGAAGTGAGGATAGGAAAAAAGAATGTTGTTGATATTGTATTGGAGGAAGATGTTTCGGCATTAGATGAAGTTGTGGTTGTTGGATATGGGGCGCAGCGTAAAGTTTCAGTAGTTGGTTCACAGAGCTCTATTAAAATGTCTGATATTAAAGCAGCAACGGGAGATATATCTTCGGCTATTGCCGGACGCATTCCAGGTGTGGTGACTATTCAACGTTCAGGAGAACCGGGTAAGTCTGGTTCTGAAATATGGATTCGTGGGATTTCTACGTTCACGTCTTCCTCTCCGTTAGTATTGGTAGATGGGGTGGAGCGTACTTTTAATCAACTTGATCCTGAGGATATTGAATCGTTTACTATCTTAAAAGATGCTTCGGCTACTGCTGTTTATGGTGTTCGGGGTGCGAATGGTGTTATTTTGATAAAGACAAAGCCAGGTAGAGTGGGGAAACCCCAATTCTCTGTGGATTATTATGAAGGGGTAACGATGTTGACCAAACAGGTAAAATTAGCTAATGCTTATCAATACATGGATGCAGCCAATGAGGCATATGGCAATGACCATTCTGGACAGGTTCTCTATACACCTCAATATATTGAAGCAACTAAAAAAGCGAATGGCTTGTTGCCAAATGATAATCCGAAAATGTATAATCCTTATTTGTATCCGGCAGTAGACTGGATGGATGAACTGTTTAGAGATATGGGGCATAACCGTCATGCCAATATCAATGTCCGCGGCGGCTCTGTCAATGCCACTTACTATGCATCATTGTCTTATTACAATGAAACCGGTTTATTGAAAACAACTTCAATGGATGAACAGAACTATAATATCAATACGGATTATAATCGTTTTAATTTTACTTCGAACTTGAATTTGAAGCCGACGAAGCGGTTAAGTATTGATATGGGGGTCAATGGATACATTGCAGAAACAAATTATCCACAAGAAGATTCGGGTACTTTGTACGAAGCAGCTATGGCTATTAATCCTGTTTATTATCCTACCTTAATGCAAAATGGAAGCATTCCAGGGATAGATGGTAATAACTATAATCCTAATCCTTACGGTATGCTTACTCGTCGGGGCTATAGAAATGAATATAATTCAAAGATTTATACTAACTTACGTATTGCTCATGACTTGGACTTTTGGAATTGGAGCAAGGGCTTATCTGTAACTGCGACGTTGGCATTTGATACATGGACTGGACGTACGTTGAAGTACAATAAAATGGAAAGTACCTATTGGTATGCAGGTTCTAAGGACCCGAATACCGGATTATGGAATAATGATGTATTTAATGAAGACGGGACCTATCGTTTGAATCAAATTTATATTAGTGGTGACGATCAGTTGAATTATGGTGGAGGTGATACCGGTAGTGACCGTAGCATTTATTTTGAAGCTTCATTGAACTATGATCGTGCTTTCGGTTTGCACCGGGTAGGTGGCTTGTTCCTTTATAACCAGAAGACTTATCGTAATACTACTGGAGGCGATATGGCTTCTACATTACCTTATAATAGCCAAAGCATTGCTGGACGTGCCACTTACTCTTGGAATGACCGTTACTTTGCTGAATTTAATGTAGGCTATAACGGTTCGGAGAACTTTATGCCAGGCAGACGCTTTGGGGTATTTCCTGCTTTTGGTGTGGGATGGGCTGTCTCAAATGAAAAATTTTGGGCACCAGTACAAAAGTATATATCTTATTTGAAGTTGAGATATACTAACGGTTGGGTAGGTTCAGATGATGCCGGAGCACGTTTCTTGTATGAAGCAACCATGGGAGGTGCGCAGGATTATTATTTTGGTGATTGGCGTAGTCCTGGAGGATGGGCGGTTTATACTTATGGTTCCAATGTTACTTGGTCAAAATCACATAAGCAAGATTGGGGTATTGATATTAAGTTTTTAAATGACCGTTTGTCTGTCACGATGGATTATTTTAAAGAACATCGTACAGGTATTTTCTTAAATCGTCAGACATTGCCTACTTATTTAGGTCTATCTTCTCTTCCGAAAGGTAATTTGGGAATTGTTGATAATAGTGGATTTGAATTTCAGTTAGAATGGAATCAGCAAGTGAATGATTTGGTTTCGTTTACTTTGCGTGGAAATGCTTCTTGGAATAGAGATAAGATTATTGAGAATGATGAAGCGCCGAAACCTTATCCTTGGATGGAAAAACGAGGCACTAATGTGTTCTCACAATGGGGTCTTATTGCTGATGGCTTGTTTACTAGTGAAGAAGAAATTGAAAAGCATGCCACACAGTTTGGTCAGGTATACATAGGTGATATTAAATATCGCGACTTAAATAACGATAAGAAAATTGATTCAAATGATATCTGCCGTATTGGTCAAGGAACTATTCCTAAATATAATTACGGATTTGGCTTTGATGTGCAAATTGGATATTTTTCGGTAAGTGCCTTGTTTCAAGGAGCGGCAGATGTTACTACTTGCCTTTCGGGAAATTCAATTATTCCATTTTCAAGTCAGGCTGGTATAGATAACTTGTTTGATAACATAGAGGATCGCTGGTCTCCTGATGATCCTACTAATGAAGATGTATTTTATCCACGTTTGCATTATGGTAACTCAAATAATAGTAATAACTACCGTGCTAGCACATGGTGGTTAAGAAATATGGACTATTTACGGTTGAAACAGTTTAATATAGCTTATAATCTGCCGGAAAATACGTTAAAATCAGTTGGTGTAAAAGGTGCTAGAATTTATTTGATGGGAACTAATTTGCTGACTTTCTCTAAGTTCAAGCTATGGGACCCGGAAGTATATTCCAGTAATGGAGCAGCTTATCCGAATGTAATGAGTTGTTCTTTGGGAGTGAATTTTAGTTTTTAAGCAAAGATGAAAACAATAAAAAAAGATTATGAGAAATATAGTTAAAGTAAGTGTTGCTGCTTTAGGACTAATGTTAGGTTTGAGTTCTTGCGATAGTTTTTTTGCCGAAATGCCGGGAATACGGTATGATATTGAAATGAGTTTTAAAGATCAAGTGAAGACAAAGGCTTTTTTGGCAAATGTATATAGCTTTGTTCCGGCTGAATCAAGAGAAAAATATTATTGGGACGGAGAGTACCATGGCGGTTTTTGGACTGTTGCTTCGTTAGAAGGACATTATACATATGATTGGCATTCATCACACGATGTTGCTCGTGGAAAGGTGGATGCATCCTGTGGACAGTTTCAGTATTTTTATCGAGAACTTTACAAAGGAATAGAACGTGCCTCTACGTTTATTGCCAATGTGGATAATTGTCTAGAAATACCAGAAACAGAACGTGTCAATATGAGAGGGCAAGCACGTGCATTGAGGGCTTACTATTATTTTTTATTGATGCGTATGTATGGACCTGTGCCTTTACTGGGTGAAAAACCTATTCCGGTAGATGCGCCACTTGAAGAAGTATTGCGCGAACGTAGAACAATAGACCAATGTGTGGATTTTATTACCAAGCAACTTGACATAGCATACTCAGAAGTAGCTTGGCAACGTGCTATAGGAGTAAATAAGGGTAGGGTAGATAAAGCCTTTTGTAAAGCTTATAAAGCGAAAACATTATTGTTTGCTGCCAGCCCGTTGTTCAATGGGAATCAAGATATGGCTTCTTTGAAAAACCATGATGGTACCCAATTAATTCCTACCACAGAAGATGCCCAAAAATGGGAGATTGCAAAAAAAGCTTATCAGGATTTCTTGGGAGAGTTTGACCAAACAATATTCAAGTTGCATACTGTGAATACAGCAGAGGAGAAAATAGATTTCTATGAGTCTTATCGCCAGGCAACTGCCGGTGAAAAATTTACTGACGAACTTATTTGGTTCCGTGAAGGAAAGGATATTGAGCGCAGTTCTGATGTGACACCTGGACACCGTCATGTGAATAATGATGCGGTCAGGGGAGATATGGGGCTCTCTACTACTCAGGAAATGGTAGATATGTATTTCACCAAGAATGGCTTAAGAATAGATGATGATCCTGAGTATCAGAAATTTGAGTATACGGGAATTCCATCCGCCGAAATGTATGGGTGGCCCGAAGACTATAATGATCCGTTAGTGCCTTCACGTAATTATTTTTTAAAGAATGATAACATGGTTTTGAAACAATGGATTAATAGGGAGCCTCGTTTTTATGCCAATATTACTTTTAACGGTTCTACTTGGTTGAATACAAGTACTGAATTTGGTAAAATTACAACGGATTTGACCAATAATGGAAATTCCGGCTATGAAAAATGTTTGGATAATGCACCGATGGGTGGATATGGTATACGTAAGATGGCTAGAGAAGATAGAAGACAGGAACTCTATTACAATATCTTGCTCCGCCTGGCAGAAGTTTATTTGGATTATGCTGAAACATTGAGTGCTACGGGAGATTACAAGGAAGCAATGAAATATGTCAATAAAGTACGTCACCGTGCAGGCATTCCAGAATATGGGGTGGGACAGGATGATAACGGTTTCCAACGTATTGCCTATCCCGAAAATCGGGAAGAGGTAGACAACCGCATTCGCCGTGAGCGGACAGTGGAATTGATGTTTGAGTGGAATCACTACTTTGATGTGCGCCGTTGGAAGGTTGCAGATATGGCAGTGGGCGACGGATGGGTTTATCCTACTTATCACAAAGGTGGAGAAGGCGGCGAAGTGCATGGCATGAACTATCGGAGCGATGCGCCTGCATTCTTTGAGAAAGTGGTGTTTGATACCCGTAAGTTTGAAAAGAAGAATTATCTTTTTGCCATTCCGCAGGAAGATATTCTTCGTGTAGAGAAGTTGGTTCAGAATCCGGGATGGGGAATTGAATAATCATGTTTATATTTATGTGGAAATGTATATGTATGGCTGTGGCACTCTGGGGTTGTACCGGAGTGTTACAAGCAAAAGTCGTATTACCTTCTGTTTTTACAGATAACATGGTATTGCAGCAAAAAACGGATATCACGTTTTATGGAGATGCAACAAAGAATAAACAGTTGACCGTTAAAACCGGATGGAACGGAAAAGAGTATTGGCGGTGCAGTTTTCAAAGGTAATCACCTATGAAGCCACCTCTACCAAGACCTTTAATTAAATATCAAGC
>ENA-OPVK01000889-OPVK01000889.1-human-gut-metagenome-genome-assembly--contig:-NODE-889-length-19827-cov-3.937993_pt1 | contig 19827 bp, 18 predicted proteins | sample MGYA00241495_ERZ501982 | MGnify/ENA primary metagenome ERZ501982 (study PRJEB25962, sample SAMEA2042002) | human gut metagenome | biome: human gut; feature: human-associated habitat; material: faeces...
CGACTTATCGAGCGGAAGATTGCCGACGAATTTGCCGGTCTGTCCGTTCATGGCAAAGGTATATTTTTCTCCGTTCCAGGTTGTGTTCAGCAGCCACACGGGATAGAGCGCATACTTTGCCTTTCCGCCATGGAACTGCACCGAGCTGCTCTCGGCATTGACCGTTGCATAGCCCTGAACCGTCGAGGCAAAGGCATCCTCCGTGGAGCGCCTGACGCGCTGATTGGCGCGGTTGATGCTCTCCTCGGCGGTCACATCGTACTTATCCGCAAAATAGCCCGCAAGATAAGCCGTCTGGAAATCCAGAGCATCGGAATAATCGTAGGGCTCGACGGACTCCATGAGATCGTCCGGCATTTTGGATGAGCCGTCCACCGGGACATGCTCAAAGCCGACGCTTCCGCCGCGATGAATCATATAATAGCTCGTCTCGGTGTATCTGTAATCCTCGTCGCTCCATGTGCGAACCTTGGTTGCACGGTAACGCACCTGCGCGTCGACATCGGTATCAAAAAGCCAGAACGGGACATAGACGCCCTTTACCTCGTCGATATGATTCTGATCCTTGAAAATCTTGGGCAGAAGCTTCTTTCCGTTGAGGTGCTTCATCAGCCCCGCCTTTGCCGCCTTCTTATCGAGCTTGAACGGGATCACGATGTCGGGCTTGAGCAAGCCCGCGAACTGGTTCATCATGACTACCGGATTGCCGCAGAACGGGCAGGACGTTGCTGCCGTATTGGCATCGCCCACTATCTCTCCGCCGCAGGATTTGCATACATAAGAGCGTAACCCCTCAATCTCGCTCTCCTGCCACTCGCTGCCCGCGGAGGTCTCCCATTCCATATTGTCCGCCTGTTCGCCCTGAAGCTCGGCGTCGTAGCTCTTGAGCGCATCCATTTCAAACTCAGTGCCGCAGAAAGGGCACTTCATCTTCTGGAGCGTGCTGTCAAAAGCTATTGCGCCGCCGCAACAGGGACATTTATATTCCTGCAAGGTTTGCATTAAAAAACTCCTCTCTTAAAAGAACATTAACCGTCAAGCGTCTTTATGTTTTTACCGCCGCAAAAGCCGCATGGAATTTTCGGTACCGACATAAAGAAAAGTCGAACTAACGGTATTTTGTTTTTTGCCGTTTTCAAAAGCTGTTCATGTATTTGCAGCTACGCAGGTCGGCGATACACACACAAATGTGCGGTTCTTTTGCCGAAGATAAATCTTACAGCCCACCTGCGCAAACGCCGTAAAACCGATATCCTCCGCCGCATTAATATCGGCTCCGAAGCCTTTAAGCTTCTTTTATCCGTCTTTTTCTCTCGGCACGAAGCAATGACCTGCCGGCCGTAAGCTCATCTCCCCTTTCCGTCAAGCCGTTTTTTCGGCAAGCTGATTTGTTTATTCGCTTTTTGCAGCGCCGCGAAAGGCTTGGATCGGGCGGGAATCGAGCCGCATTAAACCTCCGCCTTTCGGGACGCCGATTACCACTGCTTTATCAGGCGAGCGGCTTGCCGCATTCCGGGCAGAATTTAGGCATAGCCTGACCGGGCGCGGGCGACCAGCCGCAATTCGGGCAGCCGCTAACTGAAGCGGGCTTCAGAGAGCCGCAGTTTGCGCAGAATTTGCCTGTATTCTGTGCGCCGCAGGACGGGCACATCCAAGCTGCCGCTGCCGCCTGCTGCTGAGGCGCGGGGGCTGCCGCATATCCGGGGGCGGGATTCGACGGTCTGTCGCCGCCGTATACCGTGCGGTTCATCATGCCGTCGCCGTCCCATGTGCGGTAACGGTTATCACGGCGCAGAAGTATATCCTTGAGCTCGTTCATCTTGCGCTCATACTCGCGGTAGAGGTCGGTATACGGGCTGTCGGGGCGGCTTCCGTCGCTTATCTCAAGCTCGATACTGTCAAACCACGGGGAGTTCACGCGGATAACCACATCGAACTCATAGTCGCACTCATAGCGGGGCGGCTGATAGCTCTTTCTGTTTCCGTCGGAATCCTCGAAGAATATCTCTTCCCTGTTTTCTTTTATATTTGTGTCGACCGCAACAACCTGCGAAAGCTTAATGATATCGGGATTGGCGCTGCGCCAATTCGAGCTTCCCGTAACAATAAACGCCTCGGAGGCAGTGCTGATATACACTTTTTTGCTCCCGTCGAACATTACGTCGGGGTTAAAATCTCTGACGAGTTTCTCGTTTTCCTCGCGGTAAGCAAGCTGACGCTTGATATCCTCGACCGTCGAGCGGCGGCGTTCGCTGAAGAACGGAGACAGCTTCGCGGCGCAGTTCTTGCAGAGGTTGCCGTCTTCAAGCTTGCGGTTTCCGAGAAGTCCTATTTTCTCGCCGCAGATATCGCAATATTTCTTATCAAATAATCCCATAGTGTTTTCCTCCTGTTATTTTTTCGGTCGCAGTAACGACCCGTTTTGCGCTGTCAGCCTGCAAACCGTATCATAAGAACGATTTCAGCAGCTCAAACAGCTCTTTTTCTCCCATGCCGTTATATTTCATCGAAATAACGCTGCCGTCGGGCAGAAGCCGGCCTACGCAAAGCAGACTGTCCGCTTCGTCATACACATTCTCTCCCGCCTCTGTCCCCGGTTGAGGCTGTCAAGCACAGCGTCCTCGGGGATATGTGGCAGCTTGGAGATTTTCGGCAAAGCTTGCTTTTTCGCTAAGCGGCGGTGACACCGCACGCCTGTGGCAACGCCCAATATGAGCGCCGTGAGCAGAATCAAAATTATGAGCAGCGCCTTCATCGGCCGTCTTATTTTTTATCGCTATCGTCAAATATATCTCCGCACTCGGGGCAGAACTTCGGAGGATTGGATGGATCCTCGGGCTCCCAGCCGCACTTATCGCAGCGGTAGAGAGGAGCGCCCTCGGGCTTTTTGGCTCCGCAGTTCTGGCAGAACTTGCCCTTATTGACGGTTCCGCACGAGCAGGTCCAGCCGTTTGCGTCAGCGGGCTTCGGAGAGCCGCACTCGGGGCAGAACTTGCCTGTCGCGGTAGCGCCGCACTGACAATTCCAAGCGCCTGCCGCCGGCTCGGGAGCGGGCTTCTTTCCGCCGCAGTTCGGGCAGAAGTTACCGGACACCATATTGCCGCACGAGCACTTCCAGCGCGCCATATCGGGGCCGTCCGTCGGCTGCTGCGCCGCCTGCTGCTGAGCCTGCTGCTGTTGCTGCTGGCCCATGGCGAACAGGTTCTGGGCGTTCATGCCGCCGCCAGCGTTCATAGCCATGCCCATGCCCATAAAGCCGGTCATTGCGCCTGCCTGGTTACCGGCCGCGGTCTTCATGGCGTCTGCCTGAGCGCCGACAAGGGTTGCCGCCGCCATGGTGGGATCGCGCATGATAGCTGCACGCTGAGCCTGCTTGATGAGCTCCGCATCCTCTTCGGGGAGAGTGACCGAGCCGAGGGCTATTGTGACGACCTTGAGTCCGCGCAGCTCGCTCCACTTTGCGGAGAGGGCGGCGTTCATAGCGGTTTCAAGCTCGGTGTTGTGAGCTACTATCTGATTGGGGCGAAGCTCAAGGTCGGAGAGCTGAGCAAAAGCGGGCTGAAGCGCGCTGATGAACTCTGTCTTGAGCTGATTGTCTATCTCTTCGCGGGTATAATCCTGCTCGACATTGCCGCAGACATTGGTATAGAAGAGCATGGGGTCGTCTATCTTATAGGAATATACGCCCGAGCAGCGGACTGCGACATCGATATCAAGGCCTATTTTCGAATCGACGACACGGAACGGAATCGGGTTCGGAGTGCCGAACTTGTTGTCCATCAATTCCTTGGTGTTGAAATAATAGACACGCTGATCCTTTCCGGTATCTCCGCCGAAGGTGAAACGCTTACCGATGGTCTGGAATGTCTTTTTAATGCTGTCGCCGAGAGAGCCGGAGAAAATCGAGGGCTCCGTGGAGGCATCATATGTAAACTCGCCGGGCTCCGCGCAGAACTCGACTACCTTGCCCTGCTCGACTATCATCATGCACTGTCCGTCCGCAACGGCTATACCCGAGCCGTTTGTGATGATGTTGTCGCTGCCCTTTGTGTTTGACGATCTGCCGCTTACGCGCTTCTGTCCTTTGGTAACAAGAAGCTCCTTCGGCATTGCCTCGCAATAGAAAAATTCCTTCCACTGATCGGCAAGAACGCCGCCGACTGCGCCTACGCCGGCTTTAATAAGTCCCATAAATAAAACTCCTTTGCAATATTATTTTATTATATTATTTCGCGGGGTGATTCCCCTTTTTGACTGTTTATCCTACCGCTTCGTCAAAGAGCAGCGGCTCGCTCTTCAAAACATAATCGGTTTTTCCGTCGCGTCCGTCATAGGTGAGCACTTTTCTCGCGGCCATACCGCCCTTTTCGGCTTCTATGGCGGCGGTGGGAACAGTCTCGGCAAGGCTGCCGTCGAACTCATAAACCTCGCCCTTTTTGACCTTCACCGAGAAGAGGATACCGTCCGACTCCATCTCGTTATCGGCTTCGTTATACCTGAGCTTTACGAGCGTGACGGTGACTCCGTCAACATTCGAGACAAAGCGTATCCTGTCGTTCGGATAAATCGCGCTCCCGGTCTTAAAAATCTGCACCGGGTCGCCGAGAGCCCTGTATGACGCAGAGCTTGAATCGGTATAGAGCGAGAGCTCAAACGCATCCTTCGTCACATCGTACTCCGTCATAACTTCCTCGGTAGTCTGCATATCCCCGTCGCCGGTCGTCTCATCGGTATTGCCCGTTTTACCGCAGGCAAAAAGGGTGAGGGCGAGGACAAGGACCAGAAGAACCGACAGGATTGCCGAAGTGCTTTTCTTCATTTTCAAACCTCCGTTCACGGCAGCAAAGTCCACAGGTCGGAAATTGCGTCATATTCATATACCACCCTGTCGAGGTGGTTAAAGCACACATTTATCTCGCGCACGAAGCTGTCTTCGCCGCTTGTGCCGAGGGCATAGATATTGTAGCGGATTCCGTCCTGCTCCATATACTCGCCCGTATCCAAAATCGACATGCCGGAATCGACATATTCGGCGAAGCCCTTGCTGCATTCGCGCATCTGTTTGACCGCCTCATCCAAGGGTATGTCATACTTCTCGCCGCGCTTTATCTCCGTTCCCGAAATATTCGACGGAAGCGTCATTTTTTCGGAAGAGGTCGAGGATATCGCCGCTTCTGCGGTCGTACCGTCCGACGTTTCGGGGGTCGGTTTTTTGTCCTTAGCGCAGCCTGCCGACAGCATAAGAGCAACCGCTGTCAACAAAAACGTTGCCGTTATCAGCATTCTTTTCACTGCGGGGTCAAGCCTCCTTTTCACGGGTTTCTTCTTTTTTGTCCGCCCTGCCGAAGCTCGACGACGAGGCGGAATAGGGATTCAGATTCTTTTTCGGCTCATCCCGCACACTCGCGCAGTCACCCGCCCAGCTGATGAGCAGAGTGCGCAGCAATATGATAAAAAACCATATTATGAGCAGCGAAGCGAACCACCATATGGAAATTTTAAGGATGAAATGGGCGGCAAGCAATATCCACGCGGGCACCGACCAGCCGAGGTTGAATACGAGGTTCATCAAAAAGCAGAGCATAAAGCCCCCGAAATCGCGTTTTCTCACGGTTTGTCTCCCCTTTCTTCAAATACATCCCAAATACTGCACATATATAATATCAAAAAAATCGTCCGAGCACACTACCCCCTCGGAGTAGTTTTGATCGAAGAATGCGAAAAGGCTCAGATATGTATTTTTACCGCACAACAAAAAGCCTGAGGTCGGGCGCGAAATAGACGGGAGAGACGGTCTTTTTGATGCTCTTGCCCTTGAGGTTCGGGACAAAGAGCTCGTTCCAGATTTTCGTGCCCTTTTCCACCTGAGCGGCATGCGCCTGAAAAGAGGGCAGAGTTGCACCGACAAAGTCAAAATATTTCGTCAGCGCCTTCTTTCAGCAGGTTTTGCGGCAGAGATAGTTTCCGTCCGCCAGCTTCTGAGCCTGAAACACATTGATGGTTACTCCGCAGATTGCACAGGTATTCGCCATAGGTGTTTCCTCCTTGATTTCGTTTGAAATAATTAATTTTTTGTTTTATAAACCACCGTTTCTCGTCGCGAACAACGAGATAACGGATTTTCGGCTTTATTCACACGCTGTCGATAACCGAGACGAAATAATTTTCCGGCAACGAGCCGAACAGAAACGCGTCGATAAGCCCCTCGCGCTTCGCGCAGCGCACTTTTTCGTTCAAAGGCTCGTCGTTTTCGTCGTCCACAAATAAAATTACTCGGCAGTCGGGCGTGCTGTTCTTCACCTTTTCGCTTATCGCCATTCTCTGATTGAACATCCACGGGGCATATGCCTTCACCTCCATCAACAGCACATCGGGTCTGTGCATCCTGCACCATTCGGCGGTCGAGTCCGGCGATTCGGAGATAATTATCTGATAGTCATCCAGTTTCTGCATCAGCATCCGCTCCATGTTGTGCGCGTGGATGCTGCTTTGAATATCCAAAACGATTTTCTTCATTTTCCGTGCCACCGTCCTTCCCGTATACAAAGGCAATTCTACACTTTCTATTTTACAGATTGTCGAATTTTTGTCACTGGCATAAGTGCCAGTAACAGAGCTGATTTTATTCAAGCAGGGGCTCATGGGCTGTCGCATTTAGATGCAAAAAGCACTTAAAAGAGCAATAAGCAAATAAAAAAGCAAAGGTCATATCCACATTATTGATTGTGTGAAATATGGCCTTCGTTTTTTGCTCTTTGGTCTGCGCTAAATGCGACAGTTCATTTATTAAATTATTCGTCTTTTAAAGTAGTCACCATAAGCTTATTTTCAATAGCCGTTGCGACCAGCGCTTCGCGGTTTTCAAACCTGCCTTTTTCCACCATATCGTCGAGGTTCCACCGCACGCCGTTTTTGGAGATTCCGAATTTATCTGCTATCTCCTGATAAGTAAGCCCGCGGATATACCACCGCAGGATATCGAGCTGGCGGGGCGAAAATGAATCCGACATAGTGCCCTCCATCTCAACCGCAGGCGAGGTACATGGAAACACCCTTTCGCCCGCGAGAGTGCGTTTCACCACATCCAAAAGCTCCGCCGTGCCGTGATCCTTGTACCATAGACTGTCCGCCGCGCCGGTTTTGGCTCTCGCCAGCACTTCCGGATCGACGAGCGAAGTGACAACGACGATTTTGATATTCGGAAACGCTTTTTTGATTCTTTCGGCGGCGGCAAGCCCGGAGTGCTTATGCTGAGTCTGCACATCCATCAATATAAGTCCGATGTCGCTGCCGCAGTGCTTCTCGGCTTCAAAGGCGTCGCGATAAACGCCGACGAGCCGGAATTCGCCGTCCACGTTCAGACGCTCGGTGAAGTGCTTTTGAATATAGAGATCGTCCTCTACAAGCACGGTGTTTATCATAGGTCGTTCTCCTCTCCCGGAACGGTTATCAGCAGCGCAAAGCGTGGCTTGTATGCGGTATACATCTCGCCGCCCGCCGCTTCTATGCTGCGGCGCAGGGAAGACAGCCCGCTCCCCTCTTTTATCGGCTCTGTGGGCACGGCGCCGTTATTCGTCACGGTGATATCATAAAGACCGTTGCGCTCGGCAATGCGGATATATATTTCCGTGCCGCCCGCGTGTTTTATGCAGTTTGTCACGCACTCCCTCGCAACGGCGACGGTCAGCTCCTCGGCCGTGGAATCGGGCGGCAGATATCCCTGCACTTTCACTTTAACGCCGAGTGTTTCCGCCGTCTGTTTCACTTCGTCCATCGTGCCGTGCGGTTTGGCGCGGTCGCTCTTGAGCACGCCGACAGCCTCCTGCAGAGCCTCGATTTTTCTCTCCGTATCCTCGCCGCTGCCGATTATATCACGGATAGTGAGCAAACTTCTGCCGATGGTGTCATGGATATATATTTTCAGGTCAAGGCTCTCTTTCTCTTTGATGTCGTCCGCCATGCGTTCGTACATCTTCCGGAGCTTGCGGTTGACCTCTTTCAGCTCTGCGTTGATTTTCATCTGGCGCAGGTTGCCGTTATAAAGCTCGGTGACATTGTGCGCCGTCATCTGCTGCCAGCGGTTGCTGCCGTCAACGGTGATGTTCTGCGTGCGGAACTGCCAAACGGTATTATCCGGCAGTATATAGCAGCCGTCCTTTACCGCGACGGTTTTATCGGGCCGTTCCAACGCATCCTCCAGATCCTTTGCAATCTGCAGCTCGTGACCGCTCAGCGCAAACGACAGGCGGCGCATACGGTTGTTGCACAGGATCATGCGCCCGTCCGGGTCGGCGAAGCAGATACCCATAGGGAGCTTGTCGGTCGCCTCTTTGATCGAGGACGGCGAAAGCTCGCTTCTGCGGCGGCGATACTCGCGCGGAAAAGCTATTGCAAAATGCAGCGCTGCAAGTACAATCACGGCGGCGAAAATCAGCCACGGCGCGCCGAGCAAAAACGCGTCTTTACCCTCGTAGGGGTCACCCCGGGTCACCGAGAGAAGAAGAGTCAACAGAATCACAAAGTGAACGGCGCAGGGCAGACTGCGCAGGGGCATCCTGCTCCTTATTGTCTGATACAAAAACAGTCCCAGCTCCAAAACCGCCTCGCAGAAAAGCAGGAGCGGTATCACCGTCTGCCAAAAAACGGAGAGGGAAGAAAATGCACTCATTTTGCGGCACCTCCCTCCGGACAGAATACAATATGCTGATATCCGTCCTCCGTCTCATATTGAGTGCTGGATTTATCGGCAAGTGCCGACAGATTTGCTTCGCACTGCACATTCAGCGACAGACGAAGATAGCCGACATCCGCAAGGCTCACCTGAATGCTTTTCAGGCTTTCAAGGTCGGTTTCAATAGCAGTCTCATAAAAATCAAACACCGCCGCGGCAGCTTTGCCGGAGAGCATGGAAACATCGGGGTCTATGTAGAGCGTGCTGCGCACATCCAATAATTTCAGCGTTTGAAGTGACTCGGAAAAAGCGCGCTCCAGCTCGCCGACCGATACTTCGTAGTCGCGGTCGGTCAGGAGCGTCAGGTGCTTGCGGCGTTTGATATAACTGCACAGCACAGCAATCTCGGCGAGCAAAACTTTTGCCCGCTCGGGGTCGGATTTTGATTTTTTCTGATATTCCCCGGTCAGCTCGGATATGCGGTCGATCTGACGCTGGGTCGCCGACTGCAGCAAATCGTAGAGGCGGTTCTGTTCCTCCACCTTGCGGTGCTTCGCCTCGCGCTTGTATTCATATCGCAGAAGATCGTTTCTCTCGCCGAGCTCCTCCGCAAGGCTCTCCGACTCCGCCTTGACAGCGAGCAGCGCAGACATATCCTCCGTCCAAACGGCATAGCCGCCGCTTATAGGCATGGCGTGAACTGTCAGCCCGTTCTTTCTTGTCACGGGGCTTTGCAGAGCCTTTTTCATGTCATATTTCGGAATAGCTTCCGTGTTCAGCGCCGCATAGCGAATATTAAAATTTCTGTCTGTAATTTCCGCGGAGGTGCCGACGGAAGATGCGAACAAGTCGGCATAGCGACTGTTTGAATGGATATAGCCGCAGGCAATGCAGGCTTCAAAGCAGAGCATATACATAAAGCTCTGAAACGCGGTGACATCGCCGAGCGCAGCCTTCACCCACTGCACGCCGGAATAGCTCAGCGCGAGATAGCTCAGCGACACCGCTATCGGGATAGCGGGCCACAGATGCCGCCTGCCGTTTTTCATCCGGCATTTGAATATCATAACGACAAGCGCTGCCACCGCGCAGGCCACCTGCCAGCCTATAACGGCGAAATATCCGAAGCCGTAGCCGTGGTTCGTATCCGACCACACGGCAGCATCTACAGGAAAGGTGAAAACAAATTGATGCAGATCGTTTGTCAGCACGAGCGCAAGCAGCGTGCCGGAAACGAGCCACAGAGCCGCAGTCGCTCTCGGCAGGCGGTAGGAGTCGGGTTTACCGAGGGATATGGCGATAAGCAGCGCGAGCATGGGCACAAACAGCATCGGCAGATAGAATAGATACCACAGATACCGCATTGCATCGGGCTGCCAGAAGATAAAATACTTCGCCGAGCGGAATGTGAACCAGAGAATTATCAGCACCGACACGGCAGTCAGATAACGCCCGACCTGCCTTTGCACAATACGCTGGCGCACGGAAAGTCCCCATGCGGCATAAAGGCCGATATAGATAAAGCTGCGCAGATAAGAAAAAAGTGTGGGATAAAAATCACCCCTGCCGACAAGGCGGAACGAATATGCCAAAATGACGGCGAGTACTACAATGCCGCTCGTCAGAAATTCTTTTTTTCTCATGTCCGTCATGCCTTTTCCCCTTTTTATGCGCAGTGTGTTCCCTCAAGTCACATCATAGCATAAAATTTCGAGTTTCTCAACTGCTTATATTTTGATATTTCAACATACAAATCCGCAATCAAACGCAAAGACACGCAAAGACAGTGCCTGTCCTCGCGTGTCTTTGATTTTATATATTACGCACCAATCTCTATGCAGTCTTTGCTCTGCGCACCCCAGGAGTCGAGCGCGTATATTTTATAATTGTGCTGCTGCCCGTCCGATTTGAGCGTCAGCTCAACCGTTTTGCTCATGCTGCCTATGCCGTTATAGTAATCGCTGAAGAAGAGCTTCTCTTCTTTACCGTCAATGACCACTTTGTATGAATGAACAAAATCATCATCTGCCGCGGCGGCAAACGACAGCGTTATTGAATCCTTGCCGGTCTTGGCGCTGCACGCCGTGTCGGTGATGACAGGCGCGCTGTTCTTCTCTTTTCTGCTCTCAAAGGCGTATCTCTTGTCGTTCTTATACGACAGCGGAAGAGTCCAGAGCATATTGCTTTTCTGCTCCGTGCCAAGATTTGTGCCGTCGAAGCTCATCCTGTGAATTTTGACTTCGCTATTTGTAAACTCCAATATATATCCCATAGGATTCGGCAGGATCGATCCGTTCTCCTTGCCGCCTTCAAGCTCCGTATATGAAAGCGACTGCGTAGACAGAACAGTATAATCGCCCTGCCATATCGATCGCTCGTCAAGAATCGAATAGTGGCTGTGTCCGCTGAAAATGACTGCGTTTGGATATTTTGACATAACTTCGTTCAGCGAACTGTCGCCCCAGTCCTCGCTGCCGTAGCAGGTGTCTTTGGGCTGGTTGTGCGTCATAACAAATATAGGCTTGTCCGGCGTATCCTTGCTCGCCTTTTCAAGCTCGCGGGCGAGCCATTTTGATGTCAGCTTATATCCGCACGACATACTTCCGTTATTCGGCGACGCGCCGATAAAATGATATCCGTTTACAACATAATGAGTCCACGGCGACTGTCCCAAAGCCTTTTCGAAAGCTCTTATATGATCGCTTGCGAAAAGGTCATTTTCGCTCCAATAGTCGTGATTGCCCATAATCGTTTGGATTACAGGCTTATCCTCGCCAAACACCTCGTCAATCACGCTTTGATATGTTTTAAATGCAAAGTACGAACCTTCGTCACCGATATCGCCCGCAAACAGGATCATACCAACACCGTTGTTTTTCAGTTCTTCAAGCGCGGTTCTGAGATGTCGGATATATAGATCGTTTTCTTCAAGCTTTTTTTAGTTCGGAGGCAGCTGGGTGTCGGAGATAATACCTACTCTAAAAATATCTCAGCCCGCAGTAAACTTTTTAAATTCTGCTTTCTCTATAATGACTTTATCATCAAAAGGACAAGGCAATCAAAATCACTCCTGCTACAATAACTAAAACAACAGGCACAATATCCGTTATAACTTTTCTCGATATGCTTTTGTCACTATTAAAGATATTCTGCAAATCCCAAAGCTGTCAGCACAAGCTATTGACAATATATCATTGAAATCAGGAAAAAGTCAATAGGTGTTGAAGCAGGCGTAAACACAAATAATAATCACATAAAAATCCCGCCGGCTTATTTTGCACAGCCGGCGGAAATTTTTTAATTTTGCTGCAAAATATCTTCTTTATCGAGCATCGGGTATTTGACAAGTGACGCCGAATCGAGGTTTTCACGGTGCATATCGACCGCGGTGATACGGCGGTTATTATATGTCGTGTAATAATACACGCCCTTGTCCGCGTTGAAGCAGGAGGTATATATCGTTATCTCATATTTTCCCTCCGCGACCTCGCAGCAGCCGCGCACCTGCTCTACAGCTCCGAGGATATGAAAGAACTGTCCGACGCTCTCCTCTTCCGTGCTGCCGGAGAGCGAATTGAGCTTCGTGAATGCGGCTCTGACAAATCTCGACATTGAAGACAAGTCGCCCGGCAGACCGAGTCCGCCCATTCCGCGGCTGTATGCGGTGAGGCCGAGATTATTTGAAAAGCTGTTTTGGGGCTGCTTCGGCGAGAGATTCATATAGTTGTTGAGATTGAACATCTGCATATCAAACGGCGGCTCGTTCGTGAGAACTCCCGGGGCGTTGTCGTATATTCTCAGTCCGCTCTCGGTCGGCTCGACCGTTATCGCGCCGCTCTTGTCCGCGATTATCCAGTGCATTTTCGCCGCAGGATAGCGGCTGTCGAATGTTGTACCGACGAGGTTTATTTTCTCTATTGCGCTGCGAGCCTGCTCAATGGTCGCGTATTGACTGAGCACCCACGGGATGAACTCAAACTGCGCGATGTTCTGCTTGCCGTCCTGCGGCTCTGCATAATGCGCGCTGACGGCGAAGTTAAGCCCCGCCATGCCGAGTCCCTTTTCGTTTACCGCGTCGTAGTACATCGGATATCCGTCCGAGACATGAGCCGTGCCGATTATAGCATAATGCTCGTCCGTTCTGCTGCCGTGGCGGAACTCGAGCGGGAATCTGCGCGGCATCACGGTTATCTCCTCGCCGTAAGAGAACTCATAGTCGAGCGTCCTGCCCATATAAAAATCATCGGTTTTATAAGTTGCTGCCGTACACATAATAAGCCTCCCGAAAGTTTCTTCTGCAATTATAGTATACCTGTTTGTCGAAGTTGTAAACACAATGAAAAATATCTGAAAATTTAAACCGCCGCGGGCACTTTTCTGCGCTTCGCGGCGGCATGTTTATCTTTTGGGTATCTTTTTTCTGATATCGCTCAGGCGGTTGAGCGCTTCATACAGCGTCTCGTCTTTCTTCGCAAAATGCAGGCGGATAAGGCTGTTCACGGGCTCGCGGAAGAAGCTCGAACCCGGCACTGCACCGACTCCGACATCACGCGCGAGGACATCGCAGAACTCTAAATCCGACTCGAAGCCGAACTCCGAAATGTCGAGCATCACATAATACGCGCCCTGCGGCACGGTGTGTTTTATCCCGATATCATTGAGCCCCTTTATAAACAAATCGCGCTTTGCGGTGTACTTTTCTCTTAGATCATCGTAATATTCGTCCCCGAACCGAAGCCCCGTGACCGCTGCCTCCTGAAGCGGAGCCGCCGCGCCGACGGTCAGGAAGTCATGCACTTTCTTCGCGACTTCAACGATATTCGGCGGCGCGATAATATAGCCCAGCCGCCAACCGGTTATCGAATATGTCTTTGACAGCGACGAGCAGGAAATCGTGCGCTCCCACATTCCGGGAAGAGTGGCAAAATACACATGCCTGTTCGGCGCATAGACTATATGCTCGTAGACCTCGTCCGTGATGACAAAAGTATCATATTTTTCGGCTAAATCGGCTATAAATTTCAGTTCATTATATGTAAAGACCTTGCCGCACGGATTCGACGGGTTGCAGAGTATAAGCGCCTTGGGGTGCTGTTTGAACGCTGCCTCCAGCTCGTCGGGATTAAAATCAAACTCCGGCGGATAGAGCGGCACATATATAGGCTGAGCGCCCGAAAGAATCGCGTCCGCGCCGTAATTTTCATAGAACGGCGAGAAAACAATCACCTTGTCGCCCGGGTCGGTCACGGTCATCATCGCCGCCATCATCGCCTCGGTGCTGCCGCAGGTGACGACTATCTCCGAATTGGGGTCGATACTCCTGCCCATGAACTTCGACTGCTTCTCGGCGAGCGCCTCTCTGAAATTCTGTGCGCCCCAGGTTATCGAATACTGGTGATAATCCTCGTGCGCGACCTCGGCAAGGCGGTCGAGGATTTCTTTGGGCGGATCAAAATCCGGGAATCCCTGCGACAGATTGACCGCGCCGTACTGCAGCGAGACGCGCGTCATTCTGCGGATGACCGAATCGGTGAAATTTTCTGTTCTGCCGGAAAGTTCAGGCATATTTTCTCCCCCTAAATGCTGCATTTTGAAATATTATACCGCAAGTCTGGCCGCTCGGGCAACCGACAAAACAAAGAAAAGCAGCCGGGAAAGCCGACTGCTTTTGTATACTTTTTCTGTTTTACTTCGCGTTGACGATATCGATCTGGTTCATATAGAGGTCGATATAGCTCTCGGTCTTTGAGCCGAGCAGTGTGCTGTGGTTCGCGTTCTCCACAACGGGATAGACATACCACACGCCGCGCTCATATGCACCCTTGTGGTCAACGATAAATTCGTGCTTCTCGCCCTCGGGATAGAGTGCGCTCTTGACAGGCACCGCGCCGTCGTTTCTGAGCCAATCGCCCTCGAGCTTGACGCCGTCAACCGTTATTCCGGCTATGTGGCCTATAAGCCAGCCCGTGCCCGCCATGCTGCCGAGCACATCGGTCGGGTTCTGGAATCTGCCGTCCGCCGAAGGCTCCGTGCCGCAGCAGGCGTAGGAGAAATAATATACGTTCTCAACAGCGCCTATCTTGGCGTTGAGCTCCTGCGCGCCGTGAAGCGTGAGGTCATAGAGGCAGTTATCGTTCGAGAGGGCATAGTTCAGAATGCCACAGAGATTGAAGCTCGCCTTGCCCTCGCCGGGAGCGCGGGTCAGACCGAACTGGTCGAGCTTGAGGTCAAGGTAGTTGCTGCCCGCCATACCCGCGACATTGGCAATCATAGCGGCGATATACTCACCGTGATAAACGGCAATGCCGACATTCCCGCTGACGGTGCCGTTATGCGGCGCCGCTATCGAGATAACGGAGTTTACATAATCGCCCTTTCCGCCTTTGAAGAACTCGGAGACGTCGCCGCCCGCCGCGACCTCTTCGGGCGCGCCGTTTGCGAGAATATAGGTGAAGAGTCTCGTCGTTGCGCCGCCGAATGAGTGGCCAAAGAGATTTATCTTGATGATATTTCCGTTCTTGTCGGTCTTGCCGAAGGTGTCGATAAGAGCTTTGCCGACAAACGAACGGCCGTAGCGCTCATGATGATGCTCCGCAGAGTGGGCTGCACCGTAATCGACGACGGTTCCCGCAAGCTGGGCATAGAGCTCGCACGCTCTGTCCCACGCGCTGCTCAGCGGGCCGACGGAGGCCGCGTGGCAGTCGTATCCGCGGGCATTGAGCGACTTCATCAGATCCTCTTTATACTGCATGCCCCAGTATGGCGTGACGGAGTTGAGCTTGTCGCTGTCTCCGTAGCCGAGGATGCCGTGGACGAAGATGCAGGGATATTTGTAAGAATCGGCCTTTGCGTCGGCAAATACAATGGAAACTCCCGCGCTGAAAACGATAATCAGAGCGAGCAGCAGGCTTGCCGCGCGTTTAAAGATGTTGCGTTTTGTCATTGTTTCACTTCCTGTGTTATTTTTTAAAGCCACAGAAATATTAGCATAAAACGGCGCTGCTTTCAATATTTAATCGAAAAATTATATTGGGAACACATAATTATTTTTCGGGTGCACAGCCGAAAAAATTAAGCCGGCGCAGACATAGAACACCTGCACCGGCTGTGCACAAATCAATAATATCTTATAACCGCGACAACTTTGCCTAAAATCGAAACCTCGTTAACGATTATCGGCTCATAGGTATCGTTCTCGGGCTGGAGACGGAAATGACCGTTTTCTTTATAGAAAGTCTTGACCGTAGCCTCGTCCTCGATCATCGCAACGACTATTTCGCCGTTTCGCGCGACGGGAGTCTTTTCGGCAATAACAAGGTCGCCGTCGAGTATGCCCGCCTGGATCATACTCTCTCCCCTGACTTTCAGGGCAAAAAGAGTTTTGTCACTCGAGGTGTGACCCGAATAGGCAACGGTACCCTCGATCTGTTCAAAAGCGAGTATCGGCGCACCGGCGGTAACGGTACCGACGATCGGGACATTGGTAACAACATTATCTTCCCTGCCAAGAATACGAATAGTGCGCTTCTTGAGCGGATCGCGCTGGATATAGCCCGCCTGTTCGAGCGCATCAAGGTTCGCCTGCACGGATGAAGTGGAGCTCAGCCCCACTGCCGCGCCTATCTCACGCACCGAGGGCGGGACTCCGTCCTGCGAGCGTTCGAGGAGATATTCGTATATTCTTTTCTGAGTTTTGCTTATGTCTTTCAAAGCACGTCACCCTTTCAAGATGTCTGCATAACTTACCTGCTTTATTATAACACATAGTTTTTGAAATTGCAAACATTTGTTTGCTGAAATTTTTATAAATTTTTTGCGCGGTTTTTGGCTCAAAATTTGGTATTTTTACACATTTTTGTTGTATTTTAGTTTTGCATTGTAGTATAATTTATGTAATAACCATTCGTTTGGCAGAATCTTTAAGTGAACATTATTTTTACAGGAGATGTATATCTTATGCCAACCGCAAGAACAAAGAGCAAGGCGCTCCCGAGAGCCGACTTCCCGGAACAGGTCGGCGTGTCCTCGAAGGCGATATCCGAACTGCTCGACGATTTCGAGCGCAGCGGGATAGAGCTTCACAGCATCATGATCCTGCGCCACGGAAAAGTAGCTTTCGAGACCTGGCGAGACCCCTATGCTCCCGACATCCCGCACACCATGTATTCAGTCAGCAAGAGCTTTGCGTCGATAGCCACCGGATTCGCTATTGATGAGGGACTGCTGACGCTCGACACGAAGGTCATCGCTATCTTCCCCGAGTACAGACCGCAGAAATACGACGCGAACCTCGAAAAGATGACCGTGTTCCACCTGCTGACCATGACCGCCGGAAAGGATGTAAGCGTACTCGAAAACAAGGCGAAGGTCTCATGGCTCAAGAGCTTTTTCGGCGCGCGCTGGGCGTTCGCCCCGGGCGAGGGCTGGAAGTACATCAGCGAAAACTGCTATGTCCTCTGCGCCATAATCCAGAAGCTGACCGGCATGACCGTGCGCGAATATCTCGCGCCGCGTCTGTTCAAACCTCTGGGCATCAGAGAGAATCCCGCATGGGAGACCGACCCGAACGGTCTTGAGGCAGGCGGCTGGGGTCTGTTCATAACAACAGAAGAGCTCGCCAAGGTCATCGACTGCATGAGCCACAGCGGAAAATATCAGGGCAAGCAGGTCATCCCCGAGTTCTGGGCGCGCGAAGCGGGCAAGGCACAGGCAGACAACTCAAGCAAAAGCTCGAATCAGATCGACTCCTGCGTCGGATACGGCTTCAACTTCTGGTGCTGCCACTTCCCCGGCTCTTACCGCGCAGACGGAATGTTCTCGCAGTTCGGCATCGTCCTGCCGGAATACGACGCAAATATCATCACCACCTGCAGCGAGGTCTTTGAGCAAAAGACGCGCGACTGCCTGTGGAGACACTTCCCCGAGGGCTTCATCGAACCGAAGGATGAGCCGGAGCAGACCACCCTGCCCATGACGCTCACTCCCCTGCCCGTGCTCACCGCCGGCAGGCGCAACCCCGTGCTCGAAAAGAAGCTGTCATATTCGACGATACATATGCTCTATAACCCCGTGCTCGATGTTGCAGGCTTCCCCGTGAGCGTCCTGCCGACGGCGGTCGTATATATGTCAGCTGACCGCGCGGGCAATATAGACAAGATAAACCTCGACTTCTCCGAGAATGAGTGCCGCTTCACATGGAGCGAGGGAAAAGTCAGGAACACGATAGTCAGCGGACTCGACGGCAAATACCGCAAATCGAAGATGCACCTGGCGGGACTCGATTTCACCGCCGTCTCGTCGGCAAGATGGGAGGACAGCGATACATTCACAATATGGATCCGCGCCAATGAATCCATATCCGAGCGCCGCTTCTCTTTTCGTTTCAACGGCAACAAAGTCACCGTCATCCCGACCTCCTGCCCGGATCTGTGCAACATCGCCGAATCCATCGCGCAGGGCACGGGCGACATGATAGAAAACGAAACGATAGCCGACATCTGCGGCAATATTCTGCGCAGGCACTACACTCTGCTCGAACCAAAGCTGTTCGGTCGCCTGGAGATGAGATAAATGTCAACCTTGTTCAAAATATGCTTCGGAATCGCGGCGGGACTTGAATTTATTTTCGTCCCGTGGTTCCTCAAGGCCTCAAGAAACGGGCGCTGCACAAAATCGCAGATACTCAAAACCATATGCGCGACTCTTTTCGTCGCGGCGGGAGTTCTCGCGAGCGTGATAGCTCAAAACCGCAGCGACTACGCACACTATATTCTGATAGGGCTTCTGTTCGGCTGGTGCGGCGATTTTCTTCTGCATCTGCCGCCGAAGCTCCCGTTCACGCTGAGCGGCGGACTCGCATTCCTCGCGGGGCATGTGTTTTATATATACGCCTACTGCCTTGCGATGAAGCGATATTTCCCCGACGCGCCGTTCTGGGATAAGCGCGAGCTGATAGCCTGCGCGATAATTATAGTTATCGGCGTTGCGGCTATCCGCCTGCTCGGAGTCAAGTTCAGCCCGCTTTATATAATCGGCGTGCCGTATGTCGCGATGCTCGCGTTCATGCTCGTCAAGGCGGGTTCGCTCGGCATCAAGGCAGTGAACGTCGGACTCGACAACGCGGTTATCATGTGCATCCTGCTCGTCGGCGGCGCGTTCTTATTTGCGCTGTCTGATATGATGCTTGCCGTCAACTCCCTGCGTAAGCCACGCCCGTCATACGGCTACAAGATAACCTGCATCGTCACTTATTTCACGGCGCAGTTCCTGCTCGCGTCAACAATATTTGTAATTTCCGCCTGACTCAAGGCGGCAGACCCGAAAGGAGACAGCATATGCTCGGAACAGGCACATGGCATTTAAAAATCGGCAACATGTTTTATAACGGCGACATCACGCTTCGCGTTTTTGACGACGGCGGGAAATACGGATTCGAGATAATCGAGCCGAAGATGACCGCACCGGAGGTTGAGATAAAGAGACTTTCGACTGCCGGCAACCACCTGTCGGCGACCGTCACGGCGCGCGAACTGCGCGGCAGAGACGCCCAGATTGAGCTCGATTTCACCGACACCTCCGTCAGCGGAAGCGCAAAGGTTCCACTCATCGGCACGGTGACGATAAAAGAGGGCACGAAAATAGCAGAATAAAACAAAAAAAACAGCGACCGACCGCAGCGAATTTCCGTTGCGGTCGGTTTTGTAATTGTGTATACGAGATAGGAACATATAAATTGGGATTACGGATGTAAATAGCGGCGATAAATAATTGCGCAATATTACAAATCAGCATAATTATGCAGTAGGGCGGATATCATCCGACGGCGAACTCCGCACAACCTTATTGTCGTGCAACTTGTAGGATGCGGCGACTCGACGCACCGCTGCCGCGACAGCGGCACGATGTGAATTTGTAGGATTTATACCCTACCTTCGCGACCTACCATAATCAAACGATATGCACTACCCGCGTTTCGGCATTTTCTTTTTGTTTGAAAAAGAAAATGCCTGCAAAAGAAAAGCAAACGCGGGGTTTCACCCCGAGACCCCGACAACGCCGCGCCGCAGCACATAGCTTGCAGCTCTCAGTCGGCAGCTCGGCACATTCGCCCGTAAACTTGCTTCGCTCAAACAATACGGGCTCGTGCGTCTTGCTTC
>ENA-OPVK01000898-OPVK01000898.1-human-gut-metagenome-genome-assembly--contig:-NODE-898-length-19711-cov-9.082214_pt1 | contig 19711 bp, 21 predicted proteins | sample MGYA00241495_ERZ501982 | MGnify/ENA primary metagenome ERZ501982 (study PRJEB25962, sample SAMEA2042002) | human gut metagenome | biome: human gut; feature: human-associated habitat; material: faeces...
TCTCTGTGATACAGATGCAGAACGCTTTGGACTGATACTCTCGAATGTGGTATTCAACTATACCCTGATTTTCGGAAAATTCGGTTTTCCCCCAATGGGTATTGCCGGAGCCGCCATCGGTTCCTCACTGGCCGAGCTGGTATCGTTACTGTTCTTCATCGGCTACACCTTCACACGGATAGACTACCGGAAATACCGGCTGAACCGCATACCAACAGTACGTTTCGGTGAATTGAAACAAATCATGCGCATCTCCCTGTGGACCATGATACAGAACTTCATCTCCCTGTCCACATGGTTCCTGTTCTTCATCTTCATCGAGCACCTGGGTGAACGTCCGTTGGCCATCTCCAACATCATCCGGAGCGTATCGAGCATCCCGTTCATGGCGGTCATCGCTTTCGCCTCTACCTGCGGTTCGCTCGTCAGCAACCAGATAGGCGCCGGGAATGCCGGAGTGGTACAGGCACTGATCCGTCAGCACATCCGTATCTGTACCTACGTGGTAGCTCCGCTGATTATCCTGATAGCCCTCTTTCCACGCCCGGTACTGCACATCTATACCGACCTTCCGGACTTGATTACGGCAGCCATCCCTACCCTTTGGGTACTCTGCTCCACCTACCTGGTGACGATTCCGGGAAACATCTATTTCCAGTCGGTTTCGGGTACAGGAAATACGCAGGCTGCCTTCCTGTTGGAACTGGGTGCGCTGGCACTTTACCTGGTATACATCGGAGTAGTCATTCTGGGATTCCGTGCCGATGTGGCTTTCTGCTGGACTGCCGAACACGTATACGCCATCTGTATCTGGGTGGCCAGCTATTACTATATCCGCAAGGGAAGTTGGATGCAAAAGAAGATTTAGGGTCACACCTCCCTAAAAGACACCGGAGCTTACACTTCCCCATAAGGAATCAGTAACGATGATTTTTTGTTTTTTATGGAACCGACATAAAAAACAAAGATTTTTTGTAAATCTGTATAAGGAATATACCTCTTTGAAATCAAGAGAGTTAGAAGAATTACTTCGTTTTCAGGTAATGAGTTGGCAACCGTCCTAATTGCCGTGGTCTGCATCGCTTTGCTTGTTTGGGAAACTCTTACGGTACAAAGGTATGAAAAATATTCAGACTGAAAGGATCATTCCAAAAATTATTTTAGTCAGAATATTGAGCATTCATCCTTATGCAGTCTTGGTTGGAAGCAATTAACGAACAAGGAAGCCACGGTAAAGGCAACTCCTACTCCTACCACGCCTGCCCATCCGTAATGTTGCCAAAACAGGCCTGAAACGAATGTACCAGCAGAGCCACCCAAGAAGTAAATGGTCATATAAACGGTATTGACACGATTGATAGCGGATGCATCAAGGGCGACCACGCTGGTCTGGTTGGACAGATGGATACATTGCATTCCTGCATCAATCAACAGGATAGCGACTATCATCCATACATAGCTGGCATTCCCCCAAAATGCCAAGAACCATGCAGCCAATACCACACATCCTCCGACAATAGAGAAGAACCTTGCGCCATACTTTTGGATATAGCCGCTGATGAAAACCACCGTGGATGCACCTGCCAATCCGCACAAACCGAGTGCGCCGATAATATCGTCACTCGCAAAGAAAGGCTCTTGTTTCATCCGGAAAGCAAGGCAACTCCACAATGCGAAGAACGAAGCATAAGCCAATGCAGCCCTCAAAGAAGCGATACGCAAGTATGGGTATTTGTAGAGCAGGCGCAGCAAGGATTTCATCAATCCTGCATAAGTTTCTTGTGAACGGGCAGACAGCACGGGCAGCATCTTGTAAATCATCAGAAAGCATCCAAGCATAAACGCACAAGCGACGAAATAAACGGAACGCCATCCCCACATATCAGCCAGGAAACCACTTAACACCCGTGAGCCAAGAATGCCTATGAGCAGACAGGACTGTATAATCCCCACGTTGCGTACCTTGTGTGCTGGTGCTGAATGGAAAGACACCAACGGGATGAAGAACTGCGGCATAACCGAAGATGCTCCGGCAAGCAAGGATGCGCCCCACACCCAATAGATGTTAGGGGCAAGTGCTATGGCAAGCAATGCGCACGATGAAATGATATAATTGGTCAATATCAGCTGCTTTCGTGAAACCAAATCGCCAAGCGGAATGACAAACACAAGTCCGACTACATAACCTATCTGGGTCAATGTCGCAACCATGCTGGCAGAAAAGTCGCTTACCCCAAAATCCTTTGCCATGCTGCCCAACAAAGGCTGGTTGTAGTAGCAGTTGGCAACGGAAAGCCCGGTAGCTACTGCCATCAGAGCCAGCAGAGGTGCCGGAATGCCGTGGTTTTCTCTCAATTCATATTTCATCATTTATTCCTCCTTTCAGTATGACACAACTTTCAATCCAATCAAGGAGGCAATGAGCGTGAACAGGAAGAAAAGCCGTATGGGAGTGGCCGGCTCTTTGAAAACGAATATCCCAATCAAGACCGTGCCGACCGCTCCGATACCCGTCCAAATGGCGTATGCCGTGCCCAAAGGCAAAGTCTGAACCGCTTTGGCAAGTAATGCCATACTCAATACCGTGGAAGCCAAGAAACCGCTTCCCCACAGATAAAAACCAATACCTGATGCCTCTCTCGTTTTTCCCAAGCAGAATGTAAGGCTTACCTCAAACAATCCTGCCAAAAATAAAATTATCCAATTCATACCTATGATTTATTAAATTCGGGTGCAAAAGTAAGCAAGTAATTTCTAACCGTTTTTTACATTTGGTAAAAACGGCTTTTGCATTTGGCAAAAAACAGCTGTTTGTATCTGTTTCTGTGCGTTATTTTATAATTTTGTACCACAACAAAATGACTTATGGATATAAAGGAAATCATCAACCTGAGATATGCCATGCCGGATGCGTCTTTGGACAAGTTGCGGCAATGCCTGACGGAAGTTTCCTATCCCAAAGGCTTCCGCGTGCTGGAAAGTGGCAAGGTGGAGAAGGACATCTTTTTCATCAAGAAAGGCATTGTCCGCGCCTATACTTCGGTGGACGGAAAGGACATTACCTTTTGGGTCGGCAAGGAAGGGGCGACTCTCGTTTCCATGAAAGGATACGTGAACGATGAGCCGGGATATGAAACGATGGAGCTGATGGAGGATTCAGTCCTGTATGTATTGGAAAGAAAAAAACTGAAAGAGTTATTCTTGAAGGATTTGCACATAGCCAATTGGGGACGGCGTTATGCGGAAATGGAACTGCTTGCTGCCGAGGAACGGCTGATTTCCATGTTGTCAGCCGTCGCCTCGGAACGGTATCACGAGTTGTTGGAGAAAGAGCCTGATTTGTTACAGCGGTTGCCGTTAGGAAGTATCGCCACCTATTTAGGCATCACACAGGCAAGTTTGAGTAGGATTCGGGCACAAATAAAATGACGTTTCAACCAACTGAGGATAGCAAGCGGTTTTGGTCTGCCCCAAACACAAACTTGCTATTTTTCCGTTGGTATTGTTTATAATCCCATGCCCTTGCCTCTCCTAAGCGGTTCAACCGTCCTTTTAACGGATGAGAACAGCCTGCCAAACTGCTCCTTGAACCACTCTCCAATCACTTGCCCGTTGATGGCAAGTGCAAGCTTGGACTTGTCTTTCGGGTCTTTTACCACTTGGAAGCCTGCTTCCTCGGTCGTGAACTTCCGCCTGTGCTCTTCCGAATAGAGTTCGCCCTCGTAGAACAAATGAGCGTGGCGGTCTGCCTTTCGGTGAAGCCGACTTTGAGGCAGAACTTCTCCATGTATACCAACTCTTGGAACAGCGGAAACCATTTCTTGGCTTTTTGGATGATGGATTTCAGGAATGACACTTCCCTTTGGTGTGCCGCTTCCTTATCTGCCGTCTCCCTGCGGTGCCGGGCTTGCAGTTCCATCAGTTGCCGTTGGTATTCCTCCTGCTGCCGCTCCATCTGCTTTTGCAATAATTCGATACTCTCGTCACGGGCGGCAACCTCGCCTTGCAAGGTTCGGTTGTCGGCTTCCAACTCTTTCAGTCTGCCGCTACCCAAAAGAGAACCTACTTTTGCCACGAGTGCCGCTTTCGCCTCGGTCTTGGCGGCTTCCAGTTTCTCCGACTCTTTGAAACGCTATTCAGCCCTCTATCCAACTTCCGCGATTTTCTCCTAACTACTTAATTCACAGATTACATTGCGTTAATCTGCCGAATTTTAGAGGTTTTTCCATAGATTTTCTGTATGTTTGTAGTTAGGATATACAATATAGATTCATCAGCAACTTAATTCAGGTAGATTATGAAAAGGAACTATCCGGTAGGCATACAAAGTTTTGAAGAAATTCGGAAAGGGAATTATTTTTATGTCGACAAGACCGCATTAATTTACAGACTTGCAACAAGTGGTAAATATTATTTCCTGAGCCGTCCCCGACGCTTCGGGAAAAGTCTGCTGATTTCTACCCTGGAAGCTTACTTCCAAGGAAAGAAGGAACTATTCGAAGGACTTGCCATCGAAACTTTGGAAAAAGAATGGACCGAATACCCCATTCTGCACCTGGACCTGAACACCAAGAAATACGAAAGCCGTCTCTCACTCAATGAAATCTTAAACCAACACCTTGAAAAATGGGAAGCTGCTTATGGTGACGAGAAAAAAGACCGCTCACCGGAAGAGCGCTTCTCCCATATCATTGAGAAAATCAGCACCGTCACCGGCCGAAACGTAGTGATCCTCATCGACGAATACGACAAGCCCATGCTTCAGGCCATCGGCAACGAGGAGCTACTGACTGACTACCGCAACACACTAAAAGCATTCTACGGAGTACTGAAGAGTTGCGACCGCTACATCAAGTTTGCCCTGCTCACCGGTGTAACTAAGTTCAGCAAGGTCAGCGTGTTCAGTGACCTGAACAACCTGATGGATATTTCCATGGACAACCGCTTCGCCAACCTCTGTGGCATCACTGAAGAAGAACTTTACCGAGATTTTAAGGAAGACATCATCGAACTGGGAGAGAAGAACGGAATGACCGAACAAGAAACCAAAACCGAACTGAAAAAGACCTACGACGGATACCACTTTGTGGAGGACAGCGATGACATCTACAACCCGTTCAGCCTGCTGAACACATTCGCTAAAATGAAGTTCGGGAACTACTGGTTCGAAACCGGTACCCCCACCTTCCTGGTAGAACTGCTCAAACACAGCCGTTACGACCTGCACCGACTGACCGAAGAAGTGGCTTCAGCCGACTCGTTGGGAGGAATAGACACCATGTATTCCAATCCCGTACCCATCCTCTACCAGAGCGGCTACCTGACCATCAAAGGCTACGACAAGGAGTTCCAGGCCTATTATCTGGAATTCCCCAACAAGGAAGTGGAAGAAGGATTCACCAAGTTCCTACTCCCCCGCTATGCCCACCTGGAAACAGGAAACTCTTCCTTCGAAATCATGAACTTTGTGAAAGATGTACGTCAAGGCAATGCGGAGGCGTTCCTGAAACGTCTGCAAAGCTTCTTCGCAGACAGTCCCTACGAACTGGCACGTGACCTGGAGCTGCACTATCAGAATGTACTCTTCATTGTATTCAAACTGTTAGGCTTTTATACCCAGGCCGAGTATCACACCTCCAACGGACGCATCGACATGGTGGTGAAAACGGACAAGTACATCTATGTCATGGAGTTCAAACTGGACGGAACTGCCGAAGAAGCCTTGCAGCAAATCAATGACAAGCACTATGCCCTACCCTTCGCAGCCGATTCACGCAAAGTGTATAAGATTGGGGTAAATTTCAGTAAAGAAACAAGAGGTATGGAAGGGTGGATAGTAGAAGAAGGATAACGATACTTCCTCCTTGCTACGAAAACGAAGATCATTTCCCCCACCTATGAACTGCAAATCATGATAACAACTTCTAATGATTCAAGAGCCTCTTTATTTGAAGAAATTTAAACCAGAATCAGCAGGGTGCCAGAAGTGATTATATTGTACAGTACATATTTCGGAGTATACCCCTATTCACTTTCCGATTAAGGCTGTAGGAAGAGATAAAAAAACATCCGCACGTTTTACTTCAAACGAACAAACAGCCTATGAAATAAACGTTGTAGCATTTTTATTGTACATCTGCGAAGATCTTAATTCTCATATTTTTCTGATTTGGTTTCAGCAAGCTATAGTCTCCCTTAGCATATCCGGCATTGCCTGTATTGTATGTTATCCAGTCTCCATTCCTGTTTACTCTTACCATAGGAAGTCTGTACGGTTTCACATCAACATACTTTGTGGGAACTATCAGACGATACCTGTCTCGTAATCCCACTTTCCCGTCCTTATCTTCTACTATTAATACGCCGGAAATACACATTTCATCACGATAATTCTGTTTCCGGACAGCCTGTTTCACGGTGTATATATCATAACCTAAGCAAAAAGAAGGCAAAAGGAGACCCATAAAAACAAAAGTCAAGACTGCATTTACAAACTCCTTTTTCTTTGACGCAAAGGAAGTTATCGGAATGAGAACCAACAATGCACTCAGTACAAGACAAATGTTTCTGCTATTATCCACTACATATTGAGCATACCAGAAACACCCTGCCGATAGTATGATACATAGATATTCAATCCAAAAGACTTGCCGTTTGTTTATCCTATTCAAATAATAATAGCCACAAACAGGAAGCAATAACATCACTCCCAAAGACAACCACTCATTCATGATAATACCTGTTGACCATGCGACAAGAAACAAACTACCAAACATAAAGAAACAGTTCCGCAGGGGATCATTCCAGATATACAATCCATTGCATAATCTACGCTTAGGAGTTATCCCCAATACAACTTTACTTGACTGAAGAACAATGAAATAAAGCAATGGCATCAACCATAACCATATTGGTAAAAAAAGATTCCAAATCTTCCAACAACTATAAGGCGGAAGCTCCGTAGTTATCCATCGTGGTGAGAAAGCATAGTTTACGGCTATCATACTGTATCTGTACATATCCTTTTGTGCTTCAGCCATTACAGCGTCAGGTAATACATTATAGCACAATATACCGCACAAAAGACAGATAAGCGCAGGAAGCCAGCCATATCTTTCTTTCCGTAACATCATAAAACTAATATTCAACCTCATAAGCACAGTATATGCTACCAGTGGAAATGTCCACTCCGGAAACTCTGTCGCTTCGTCCAGACAAAAGGAAGTCAACGAATTTGATACCCATAAACGGAGAACAAATAAGGCCCATACGCTACATAGCAACAGATCAACCTTAAAAAACAGGGAATGTTTCATACGCTTATATTAAGTTTTATATTACAGCAATTCTGTCACATTTCTGACTGACTTTCAGTTTTTCGATGAATGTCATCAATTCTATCTGACCAACAGCTGAAAACAAGATTAATACTGTATCGCCCGCCCCTTGTCCGATATGGACAAACAAGAGGTTGTCTTCTGAAGTATCAGGTGCCACATAGAATCGGTCGGTTTGTCCACCTTCATCTATTTCGAAAGCCAACCATCCATCTGGAATCTCAGCCAGAACATCCATAATCTCCTGACGACACAAAGAATTTGGGTGAACACATACGACTGCATCCCCTAAACTTACGGGAAAACCATACCTATCACTGTCATACTCTACTATTTCAAAACGTTCCATACAAGAAACGGTATTGAACGCCGAACGCAAATCCAACCTGCCACTACATGAACATAAAAACGGAAGAATACAGCCAATGCTGATAACGTATCTATAGAAAATTGCTTTTATTTCAATGAACTTGCCCATTTTTCGAAACAACCAACCACAAATTCAAATACCATTTCAGGCTTCAAAACCGACACCCATTCACGCACCTGTCTCTCGTTGCCATGAAATAAAGGAACATCGCTATTACCATATTCTATCAGTAACCTCACACTCTTCCTGTTTTCATAAAAATCAACCATTATCAATTCTATCTTACGATATATTTCCTTGTCACTCGGATTGTATTCTGTATCGGAATAATCATCATTCAGCTTTTTCCGTCCTTTTACATAATTGATAAACGGGTTGACAAGTCCTTCAATCTTTTCAAACAAGACTTCTCTGTCATATTCTGTGTAATAGGTTACCGGTTTATTCTCCTTTACTTTCTTCATATTGCCATTTTTAATCTATACACCAATCTTCTACGCCTCAATTATTTCGTACTGAGCATATTCAGGGAACCATTTATCCAACAAAGCATCAACCTTACATTGCATTTCGGGCGTTATATACTTCGCCATCTTCTGTATCATCACAGCAACCGACACAATTTCATCCAGCCATCCGATAACAGGTAATCGCTTGGCATCCAATATGTCTATCGGAAACACCAGATATGCAAGACTTGCAAAAATCGCCAACTTGTCTTTTCTCGGTGTTTCGGAGCTACTCATTACATACCATAATAACAATACCGGACGAGCGGTTGCACGTCCCACTTTTCTACTCCAATTGCAAATGCCATCCCATAAGGCTTTGTAATCTAATTTTATTATGCTCATAATTATTTTTTTAACTTTTTATTATCCTCATTATAGTCTTTATCATGTCCCATAAAGTAGAAAAAGATAAAGACAAAAGAATAGATAAAATTGCAGCTAAGAATAACATCATAAGGTCATGTTTATTTTTATTTTCCAAATGATCTGCAATTAGATGTATCCCATTCGTTTGAATAATTTCTAATTTGTTTTTATCATGATACTCTATCATTGATAATGAGCGTACATCTGGCTCTGGATAAATTGAAATAAAATCTGTTGGTTCACTCATACTAAGAACTAAAGCAGATTTCGGTATATTTTGTTGTAGTTGTTTATTTCCCCATCTTAAATTAACATTCAGACATAATCTATAAATATTATTTGGATGAAACCATTTAGTGTCACTCTTAATTTTAAGGCTATCTGTTAGTTCAATCTCTCCACAATAATGCTGGTTTATAAGAGGAACAAAAAAAGTTTTAATATCTGCTTTTTTTGTCCATGAGAACCTATTATGTCACCGTGCTCTTGAAAAATATGTTTATTCCCATCATAGTAATAGCTATTACGAATTTGTTCATAACTGGTATTCTTTGAATACTTTATTTCTGTAGAACTTTGAATCCGAAGCACAGTACAAATTGAATCCATACTTTTACCCTTATATAAATAATTCTTGACATCACACAAGTAATTAATAGGTCGCATTGCTTTAATTTTAGCATAAGTCTCTACTGTAATAAACTGTGCAGATTTCCAAAGGACAGGCTTTTCTTCCTTCAACATTGAAATGTAAATCCCTACAGTATCAATATGATAACATCCATCTATAACCGCAATCTCACTGTTGACAGTATATTCTATATTGTGAGTTGATTTCAAGAACCATGTAGAAAGAATACATATAAGAAAAACATAAACAGCTATTCTCATAATACAAGCAGACAATTTTTTACATAATACCGGAATGTCCCCAATTTTTCCCATCATAACCAAAATATCTGACAGACAGATTTTACATATACGTTTTATATTGTAAATATATTTCTTAAGAATATTCATAAAACATTTCTGTTTCTTCCTTATATATTAGAGTTTATATAGAATAAGGAACAGTGTTACTGAAAATCAATATCCTAAAACCTTATTCGATATATTGTTTATTAAAAAAGCCTTATCATGCGAAAAATGTATTACTACATACAAAAATAAATTATATAATCCACTCCTTTTTAATTAATAAATATTTAAGTTTTCCTCTAACCATGAATTGAATCCAAACCATTCCTTCTGAAAAATCACTACTTTGATTATACAAAATCCCTGTTGGTATTATCTCATTTCCTTTGTTATCAATATATCCTCCATTTACACATGCTAATCCATCATGAAAAGGTCTCATATCACAATTTCTATATTTTCCTGGTGGAACAACAATTTCTCCTCTTTTATTAATAAAATATTTAGGACCTAACCATTCATCAGCAACTAAAGCCACACCATCGGAAAAATCACAAGAAATTCTTTCCATCCTCCAAAAATCATGATCATCGTCATATTTAAAAGGAATTACTAGTTTACCTGTTTTGTCTATGTATCCTACTTTATCATCACACATGGCTGCAGCTAATCCATCAGAGAAACTTCTACATCTAAATGGAGTTGAAAAGACAACGTTTCCTGATTTATCAATGAATTCTGTACCAGAAACTTTAATAATTGCGGCTAAGCCTTCAGAAAAATCAAAAGCTCCTTTATATATACAAGGTATTATTATTTTTCCAGTTTTATCAATAAACCCATATCTATTATTTAGTTCCACACATGCTAATCCATCCGAAAAATTTCTTGCAAAATCGAATTGACATGGTATAACTTCATCTCCCATCTTATTAACAAAGCCATAACCTTTTTCAGAATTATATACGACAGAAAAATCTTCCTTAAACCCTCTAGGGTCTTTTTGATTTTCTGGCAAATTGTGTATATCTCCTTTCTTATCAATTAAACATGCAATCTCATTCATTCTATAAACAAAAGCGAATCCATCTAAAAAATGAGTACAGAAATCATACTCACAAGGTATAATCTTTTCCATTTGTTCATTAATGAATCCGTATTTCTTTGTTTTCTTATCTCGTATTCTTATTCTTCCTTCTCGAGGGATGGATATCTCATACATCGTTTTAAGAGCCTCTCTCTTTTCTGCTAATTTTTTTTGTGCAACATAAGTGTCTATAAATATTTGGCGGTCAATAATATCTAAACCGTGAAAATTATCATTTAACTGCATTATATAATTAATGAGTGTTGTGCTTCTTTTCAATATTGAAAAACTAACTGTTATAAAATCAATATCATCAGTTATTTTGCTTAGCGTAAAGCGCAGGCGTTTCATCAAAATATGCACTATTAATTCCTCATAAAAGAGTTCGCTCTTAAAAAATAAACGTAAAGATTGCTTTTTCCCAATCTCCCTATAAATAGGAATTTCATGATAAGACAACCAATCTAAATAAGTAATAGGAATATTGAATTCAAAGCGTTGCCCTTTTATATCATCCGTAGACAACAATTGTACAAGTATATTTTCCCACTGTTCTATAATTACACGATATGTTTCAGGAGAAAAACCCTTAAGATCAGTTACAATCTTACCTGGAAAAGAGACCAATTGGGTTATTGATGCATCTTCCAGCAACCTTTTCCCTAACAAAGTACAGAAATAGCTCTCCAAGTTAAAGTCTTTTATGATAATCTCATCGCTTGGCTCCGGCAGTGGCGAGGAATCCAAACGTATATATAAAATTTTTCCCATACTGTAGCTTATCTTAATTGTTGCAATTCAAAAAGTTTCTGACTCAGTGCATCATACAACTTTACATTGGTAACATCCATATTTTTAAGTAAACTCTCAAAAAACGGGATGTCGTCTACAGTCATACAGTCACCATACAAACATTCTTCTACAATTTCACTGAAATCATCAGCGACAATCTGATAATTCTTTTGAGCGTAGTCACGCCACAATTTCTCAACGACTTCCATAGAAGATGACTCCGACAATTCCAATTGCTTCTTTACTGCTTCAAACTGTGCTTCCCGGACACCCTCAATGGCCTTCAGTTCAATTTCTTCCTGTCTCAAGAAACGATAGGAACGCTCATATTCATCCGCTAGCTGCTGACGCAATTCCTTACTCTTATAAAGCGTGGGGAAATAACTCTTGAACAGGTTGGGAAGCAAAGGTTCAGCATCGACCGAACGAAGATGGTGAATATCCGCCAAAGCTGCCAAATTCAAACCTATTTGTGCAGATAAATAGTCAGCCAAAGGAGCCAAATCCTGTAAAGGCTCAATAGCAAAGATATTGTATATACCTAAAGCCTCAATCTCAGTCAAGCGATTTTCCTGAATACGTTGTTCAATGTGTAAAGCCTGATAGAGGTCTATATTACGCTTGAGCAGTTTCCGCTTTTCCCTGAATCCTAAAGTATCTGCGTCTATCAGACTGTCTATTTCTTCAATGGCATCCAAAGCCTTTAAAGAACGGTCATGCACAGCGCAAGCCAAAGCAACATCTATGTTTATAGGGAAACTCAATTCAGTACGGTGATGTTCGGTAGAGTTATAACCGATTCCCCACGAAGAAAACATCAGCCTAAATGTTGTCCCGTCGAAACGTGGTTCTATGACGACACAAGGAACATCTTTAAGGAAGAAATGCAATGTCTCGCTGGCATGCATCCCCGGATTATATTTGTCGTTCCATGCTGTAGGAAAAAACACGACCGGATGATCACTGCGCCGGTTATAATGAAGTGTAAAGAAGCTTTCCATACGTTGGTAGATGCTATCCCAAATCTGATCGCTCAATACTTTCCTGTTACGTATTTTAGAATCGACATAGACAGGAGCAACAAAAATGTTCAATGCTTCCGGATGTGTTCTTGCTTCTTTTACTTCTTCAAAAACCTGCTCTACAGCTGTTGTTTTATCACCATCCTTTTCTGAGAAACGCAACAAGGAAGATATGGAACGCGAACGGTTTTTTAATAAAACTAATGGAGAAACATTCAGCGGATAAGTCTTCAGCGCATCTTGCACCATGTGATCTTGTAACAAGTTACGGGCATTTTCTTGGGCAAGCATAATCTGTGTCTGCCGGGCCGCCTGGGCTTGGAACAAGGCAATTTCTCTACTGTTTTTTATGTTTTGTTCAGCCAGGTGCTGTTGAAATCTTTCTTTCTGCGCCTCCAGATTTTCCTGAAAATGCATACGTTTGGCTTCCAGTCGTTCTTGAAAATCCATACGTTGTTCTTCCAATTCATTCTGCCATTTTTTTTGTTCACGAAACAGTTTACCTTGAGGTGTACGACTGAACGGTACACAATAATCAATTAATTTAGAGGCAACAATACCGCCACCAATACTTCCCAAACCTAACATTCCTAATAAATCCATATTCTGTATATTTTAATATTCCTAATTATTTTCTGCATATTTTGCCTTTTGCATATATTCATCTCCACGCTGTTTCCACTTTTCTGCTTCCTTCAGATTGTGTTTCTTTTCACTCAAATCTTCACTACGCTCGGCTTTATCAAAATAGTAATCAGCCTCTTTATAACAGTTCTCTGCTTTCTCCACATATTCATCTTTGGTCCATCCGGAACCAAAAGAAAGCTGTTCTCCGTGAGAGTAACTTTCATTACCAGAAGTAAAACGTTCACAAAACTCATCATTGATAGGATGTTCTGACAAAAAGGACTGAAAACGCTCCATGCATGCCTCAAACGTAATCGGCACATCCTGCTTCATCATCTCATCCGCCGTTTCTTTCCCGTAACGAATAAACTCGGCTCTCAGCTCACCGGAAGGATGTGTATCGCCTCCCTCCGTATCCTCAAGCGCCTCCATCAAAGGCAAAGCATCAATATGTTCTATGCCGGCATGGACTCCAGCAAAAAAGTCACATGCCAACTCTTGCTCTTTATCAGTCAATAATGTATCATCTCCTTGCAGCATGCGATGTGCGCATTCATGGGTATAAACCAGAGTCAACGAATCTTCCCCGGTAATTCCCATATCCATCATCTGCTCCCGGTTGAAACCAAACACATCATCAAAGACTGTATCTGCATCGTTAGGCCATACACAAACAGAAGTATTGTCTATAAAAGTAGAAGCAGGCAGACAGAAGAAATCACAAGCACGCCGGATGGCTCCTGCCACCATTTCATCCGGTAAAAGGAAATCATTATTTCCCTGTATCATTTCTTGCGTATTCTGTAAAAGAGTATCCAGCTGAATATCTCCAGTTGGTTCATAATCAAACTCTGTCATATGTATATGTTTTTCATTTATAGGTTACTAATTCTCCGACAAATCATCTATGCCATCAGAAGTATCTATATCTAAAGATTGATTATCGCTTGAAAATATATCAGTATCTTGAGAAAAAATATCATAATTTTCATCATCCGGAATCCCATCCGTCATATCTTGCCACATATCAACTTCACTTCCTGCTGGAGCAGCAGAAAATTCATCATCGGAAGACATATCAAAAGCATTGAATCCAGACTGCATATCATCTGTGTCAACAGATGGTAGATTCATATTATCAACCATCAACATTTCTGATGAATCCATCTCTGAAGTTCCGAAATCCTCCATATAGGTTTCTGGCAAATTCCAGAATTCTTTCAACGTCTCTACAAAGTCCGCATGTCCCGGAGAGTCAAGCAAGTTAGCTTCTACAAGTGTAGAAGCTGTAGAATCAAGTTTACCATCCAAATAGGCAGCAATCCATTCCTCTGAAACAGGAAGTGCTTTTATCTTATCGAAATCAATCATAATAAACCCTCCTTCCTCAAAACAGCATAGAACTGAGCCTTTGCCAATTTATGTTTGTTGTAGTAATTCTGCATAGTCATATCTAAAGCCGTAGCAGTTTCTTCGTTCGTTTTCTCCTGAACGTAACGCAATTCAATAAGTTTACGATACCGGATATTCGGCATCTGCATAAGCAATGCCTGAACATCTCGCTTATCTAACCTTGAAACATCCAAATCAACGGATAAATCTTCTATTAACTCCCTATCATCGTCAATATTATGATTATTATTAACATCCATTCTCTTGGCATAAAGGCAATGACAATAATTTAAAGAAACCACCTTCAGCCAAGAATATAGTGATGACATGAACCTGAATCCTGCCAACTTGCATGTACCCGTTTGGGGGTGAACAGATAATATATAAACGTAAATTTCTGAGATAAAGTCAATAGTCGTTTCACAATCGGTATAATACCTACTATGAATGGCTTTAAACATAGGGTAACACTTCTTATACAAGTATTCTTTCGTTACGAAAGTATCCCTATCCAAAATTGCTTGAACAATTTCCTGATCTGTATAATTATCTATTTCCATAGTATTAAGACGTAATCCCTCTAATCAATAATCCTATAATCACAAAATTGTATAAAATATCATAGAACGAGAAACTAACAGACAAAAAACTTTAATATATATGTTATGGAACATAGATAACAATCTATAATTTATAATATTAGCTAGCTCTATCTTTCCCAAAAACGTCCTCACGTTTTACTTCAAACGAACGGACAGATTACTGAAAACAAACGTTCGTGTGACACAAAACGAGCGTTCGTATGACAAAAAACAAACGTTCGTAAAATAAAACTCCCGGAAACCAGCTTCATAAAGAAGAGGTTTCCGGGAGTATTTCATTCTTTCCCAAACTATAGGAAAGATTTTAATATCTGTAAGTAGTAGATTAGCGCAGTCTTTCGTATGCTTTTACCAACATCTCATCCTTACCTATGGCACGGATAGCCAGCCAGTCCAGAATGATGGAAATAAGCGGCAGGATAACGGTCCATGACGGAGTGAAACTGTTCTCACCTTTCAGCATGAAGACGAAGGTCACCAACGTTCCGTAATATCCCAGCAACAGGATGATGTTGAAGATGGTCAGACGAATCTGAAGCATACGCTTCTTGTACAGGAAAATTGTTCCCAAAGTCACCACGGCCGACACCATCAGAATGGCAAACATGGCCCACGGAGCGTAATCGGCTGTTCCATCCGGAGCTACCAGCGACAGGTTGTTGAAAACCGTAGCCGTATAGTCGGCTGCAACGAAACTTCCCACCGGAAGCGACATCATCACCACCATCAGGATAGCGACCACCAACAGATAAACCGTTTGAATACGTTGTATCATCGCGTTTCCTTCTAGATATGATTATTGCAGTTTTTCTTTCTCTTTAGCCGGATTGCGGTAATATACCTTACCTTCGATATACTCTTGCGTAGCAATCAAGGTAGGTTTCGGCAATTTCTCGTAATAACGTGAAATTTCAATCTGTTCTCTGTTTTCGAAAACTTCTTCCAGATTGTCGTTGTACGAAGCAAATTCCTGCAATTTCTTGGAAAGATCATTCTTCATTTCCACTGCAATCTGGTTTGCACGCTTGCCAATGATCGCTACAGTTTCATAGATATTACCAGTATCTTCACACAGTTCCATCAAGTCACGGGTAACAGTAGTCGTAGGAGCATTTGTTTTCTTATAATCCATAATTCCTTAGTTAATATATAATGTAATTATTTTATTCTTCTTCGGTCGTCTTGATATACTTGCTGGCATCCTTATAGATGTTTTCCACCTCTTTCATGTACTTGCTTTCAGGAAATTCGTTCTTGAACGCGTAATATTCATCCACAGTTTCCAGCATACGTTCCTCCTTCTTCTCGATAACACTTTCCTTGGCCATATCGTACTTGGCACGCAGAATCAGGATAGAGAGTTCCTCGCGTAACTTGGTATACGGATAGTCCTTCAGGATATTCTGGGCAGTAACGATGGCGGCCAGGTAATTGTTACCTGTACTGGAATACACAGTATTTCCCGTATACGAGCCCAGATCATAATACAGCTTGGCAGACAGATATTCCTTCTCCACCAGTTTGTCCTGCAACTCGAAAATCATATTCTGAGCCAGTTCCCGACGTTCGCTCCGTGGAAAATATTCCATGAACATCTGCAGTTCCTGAATGGCTTTGTACGTACTGCTCTGGTCCAGTTTAGGTTCCGGAGTATCCAGGTACAACGCTTTTCCACTGTTATAACGTGCCAGTTCCGTATAAGTACCTCGTGGATAAGTGGTATAATAAGTATTGAAATAATGTGAAGCTGTAACGTAGTCACCTTGATTAAAATAGGTCATCGCCAACATGTACAAGGATTCTTCCCCGTAAGCAGTACCTTTCATAATCGGAATCAACTCTTCCAGAATGGTAGCGGCTTTCGAATTCTGACCTTTGGCAAAATAGCTCTTGGCAGCTTCGTATTTATATTCGTAGTCTGTGCTTTTCAGCACCTTATTATACTCTCCACACGATGAGAAGACACCGGCGGAAAGGAGGGCCAATACTATGTATTTTTTCATATCAATCAATATAGTTGCGCAAAATTACTCTTTTTCAACGAATAATACAATACATCAATGTTTTTTAAGATTAATTTTTCCATGTTTATAGCCAAACGGAAAATTATGCGTATTTTTACACCCCTGCAGGATTTGTCCGCAACGGCACAATCCGCTCCAGGCATCCGATAACATGATAGATTGATTCCTATGAATTTTGAACTGATATCCGACTACAAGCCTACGGGAGACCAACCGGAAGCCATCGCCCAACTGACGGAAGGCGTGCTGAACCATGTCCCCGCCCAGACCTTGCTGGGAGTAACCGGTTCCGGCAAGACTTTTACCATCGCCAATGTCATCAAGAACGTCAACAAACCAACACTGATTCTGAGTCACAACAAGACACTGGCCGCCCAGCTTTACGGCGAGTTCAAGAATTTCTTTCCGAACAATGCCGTAGAATATTATGTGTCCTACTACGACTATTACCAGCCGGAAGCGTACCTGCCTTCTACAGACACCTATATTGAAAAAGACCTGGCCATCAACGAAGAGATAGACAAACTGCGTCTGGCAGCCACCTCTTCCCTGCTGTCCGGCAGAAAAGACGTCATCGTCGTGTCATCCGTATCGTGTATCTACGGTATGGGTAATCCGGCCGATTTCTACAACAATGTCATCGACATCAAGAAAGGGAAACTGCTGGACCGGAACGTATTCTTACGCAAGCTGGTGGATAGTCTGTATGTGCGGAACGATGTAGAACTGAACCGGGGTAATTTCCGTGTGAAAGGCGATACCGTAGACATCTATCTTGCCTACAACGACAATGTCCTGCGCGTCATGTTCTGGGACGACGAGATAGACGGTATCGAAGAGGTAGACCCTGTTTCAGGACACCGGCTCAGCAGCTTCGACGAATATAAGATTTATCCGGCCAACCTTTTCATGACGACCAAAGAAAGTACTTTACGGGCCATCCACCAGATAGAAGATGACCTGAAAAAGCAGGTGGATTTCTTCGAAGAGAACGGGAAACCGTATGAAGCGAAACGCTTGTATGAACGGGTGACCTACGATATGGAAATGCTACGCGAACTGGGACACTGCTCCGGTATCGAAAACTATTCGCGATATTTTGACGGCCGGGAGCCAGGTACCCGCCCGTATTGCCTGCTGGATTTCTTCCCCGAAGATTTCCTGATTGTGATCGATGAAAGTCATGTAAGCGTCCCTCAGATACGGGCCATGTACGGAGGAGACCGGGCACGGAAAGAGAACCTCGTGGAATACGGATTCCGTCTGCCGGCAGCCATGGACAACCGGCCGCTCAAGTTCGAAGAGTTTCAGGAAATGGCCAAACAGGTCATCTACGTCAGTGCTACACCGGCAGATTACGAGTTGATACAAAGCGAAGGTGTCGTCGTAGAACAGGTCATCCGCCCGACCGGCTTGCTGGACCCCATCATCGAAGTACGTCCGAGCCTGAACCAGATAGACGATTTGATGGAAGAGATTCAGCAACGCATCGAGAAAGAGGAACGCACGCTGGTCACTACCCTGACCAAACGGATGGCGGAAGAACTGACCGAATATCTGCTGAACAACGGCATACGCTGCAACTATATCCACAGTGACGTAGACACCTTGGAACGAGTGAAGATTATGGATGAGCTCCGGCAGGGCATCTACGATGTACTGATTGGAGTCAACCTGTTGCGTGAAGGACTCGATTTACCGGAAGTATCGCTGGTAGCCATTCTGGATGCCGACAAGGAAGGATTCCTCCGCTCCCACCGTTCACTCACCCAGACGGCAGGCCGAGCAGCCCGTAACGTAAACGGAAAGGTCATCATGTATGCCGACAAGATAACAGACAGCATGCAGCAGACCATCGACGAGACCAACCGACGCCGTGAGAAGCAGTTGGCTTACAACGAAGCGCACGGCATCACTCCGCAACAGATCAAGAAGAACCGGACCAACATTCTGGTGGACAGTCACACAGAAACGACCAGCAAAGAGCCGAAGGCATATACCGAGACTACCGGTACGATGACAGCTGCTGCCGATCCGATTGTCACCTACATGTCGAAGGATCAGCTGAAACGCAGCATCGAACGGACGCGTAAACTGATGCAGGAAGCCGCCAAGAATCTGGATTTTATCGAAGCCGCACAATACCGCGACGAACTGATCCGACTGGAAGAAGCTCTGAAAGACAAATAACAGAAAAAGGCAGGGATTCACTGTTGAGCAGTGACACCCAGAATCCAAGAGTCAGTTCGGCCACTATCTTTGACGGTGTGATGCTCTCATGTCTTCCGGCTATCTGTTTGCTTGCTTGTGTGATATAATAGTTCAGCCTTGTCAGTCCGGGAGTCGTCGGAAATACCGCATACCAGTCGGGCCTGCCTGTCATGGTTTCCAGTTCCCGGCACAAAGCGTTGCGCAGTGTCACCTCAAATACCGACAGGCTCGTATAGAAAGCCTCGGCCAGTTCAAGGTTGCAACGGTAATGAAGGACTGCCCGGGCTTCATCGCCAGGATATAGGTTGAAGTATCTCTCCATACGCTTGGTGGAGAAAACTTTTTCGAAGAATTGCTTGTTGTATTCCATATTTTTTGTACTTTTGCACCGCAGTCCCGGGCGTTCCTCTCCCAGCTTTCAGTTACTGGTGATGAATCCGGGTTTTTTTAT
>ENA-OPVK01000900-OPVK01000900.1-human-gut-metagenome-genome-assembly--contig:-NODE-900-length-19671-cov-8.856750_pt1 | contig 19671 bp, 18 predicted proteins | sample MGYA00241495_ERZ501982 | MGnify/ENA primary metagenome ERZ501982 (study PRJEB25962, sample SAMEA2042002) | human gut metagenome | biome: human gut; feature: human-associated habitat; material: faeces...
GTTCAGACGATTTATAGCTTGTCGAATGCTCCAGGACGTCACAGAAAATCGCGTCTGCCGAAACCTCAAGCCCATTGAGAAGAATGATCAATTTCTCACAGCGAGGAAACGACATACCACGTTCAACCGTAGAAATATAATTTGCAGTCAGCCCGGTCTTTTCCGCAAGCTCTTCTTGCGAGATTCCGAGGCGTTCCCGGCACTGTTTTACTCGTTTACCTATTCGTTTGTCAATCATAGCGCGTACCTACACCTTTTCTATAACGCTCATAACAATTATATGGGTTAGAGGCATAGTTATACAGAAACGCTAATAGCGACGCTGTGTATTAGCGTGTGATTTTCGACGGTATTTACAGAAAAGATACAAAAAAAGAGCCTCTGCCGATACCCAAACCGGGCATCGACAGAGGCTCTTGGTTCGTTTTCCGTGCATTCAAGCAAGTGCCGAAATCGACACTTATTTCCGCGCTAAAGAAGAAACTGCGCAGGGAATACAATCACTTAGGTTGGTCAATTTGCGCCGCTCTGAGGCTTGCAATCACAGGCTTTTTCGACCCCTAACTGTCTACACCTCGATGCCTTGCGGGAGAAGTGCGGACAGGCGATGAGATCCGCACGGAAGCTCTGCTTGCAGCTATGGACGCAGCGGACGCAGAAGCGGTTATACTTCCGGCGTCCGCTGTCCCCGATGAAGAACGACCACTCATGCCGCCATTTCTGACTTCTGCTCACAGCTCAATCTCTCCTTTGTGCTTTTTGGGAGGGCAGCATTCCTTCTGCTTTTCAGCCTTTGCAGACTTGAGCCTGTCCATGATGGAGGACTTTTCGCCGGTTTCGGGAGCTTTGATCGCTGCGGTCTTTTCCTCCTTCGGACCGTTGTTGATGATCCCGTCAATCATGCCGTAGTCATCCTCCATCGACATCTCCGCCGCCTTGAGGTAGTTTTCCTTCTCAAGAGATGCCATCCAGCTTTCCTTGCTGATACCGAGCATTCCGCCCTTTGCCGCATGGTCGGCAATCTCCTTTGCATCCACGCACAAGCCCTCGGTGTTATCCGAATAGAGACGGTAAACCTCGCAGCCCTTCTCCATCGCCTTTTCAGCCGCCTCCTGACCGGCGGGAAGAACGCCAGCCCATGCGTAGCCGTAGTCCTTCATATCCTGAACAGAGAGCGCGGGATCAGGCATTTCCGGCACTTCCTTGACCTCAAGGTCGAGAAGGCGGAGCGTGTCATCGTCGAAGCCGTTGTAAACATCATCAAGGACGAGCTTGCCGCGCTCATCGACGATGATGCAAGCCGCCTCATCGCCGTAGGCGTCATGCTCCATCAGGTAAAAGCTGTGACCGCCGACCTCGTGCTGGTCAATGGTGTGCCACGTCCCGATGTGACCGGCAACCGTCAGACCGGAGGTGTCGGCATTCATCTCAAAGTCCTTCTGCTCGGTAGCTTCCTGCTTCTGCTGCTCCTTCGAGATCATGGGGATCGCAACAATCTTATCGCCCAACTTAACAAACTGCTCCGGCACTTTGAAGTGGTCAGAGAACTTCTGCATCTGCTCTACGGTCAGAGAGCCGAAGCTGTCATCCGTCAAGCCTACTACCAAGAATGTTCCGGCAACAACGTCGTAGATGTCACCGTCCTCATCACGCAGAGCGCGGTTCAGGGGCAGACCTTCCAGCTTGCCTTCCTCATTACAGATCTTATGCGGTGAACCACATAAGATCTGTAATGCGTAGTTACTTATTATGTGTAGCAAAAAGCCAGAGTGCATAAAACAATCAGCACTCTGGCTCAAATAACTACACATAATCGGAATCAGAAAGCCTTTTTCCCGAAATGTGTTAGCCATTCTAATAGGCCTTCATCCTCCTCCCAAGGCATAACAGTCTCTGGAATATAATTGGGTACTGTTTCCTCAAATACTTTTCGTTTCATTTCTGCGTCAATTCTTGCATACACCTCCGTTGTAGTAATCTCCACATGACCAAGAAAATCGCGAATATATATCATATTCACTCCAGCTCGCAGTAAATGCATTGCTTTCGTATGTCTCAGAACATGTGGAGAGATAATTTTTGAATCAAGTGCTGTATCCGCATTTTTGGCATATTTTTTCAAGATATAGGTTACGCCATAACGAGTCAAAGGCTTCTTATCCCTGTTGTAAAAAAGCGGGGTTTCTTTTGGAGCCTTTGGAGAATGAAAGCGAGAAATATATCTGTCCATCAAACGACAAGTTTCTTTCATCAACGGTATCTGTCTACTTTTTTGACCTTTGCCGGTCAGAATCACCATTGCGGGGTGAGTCAGGCGAATGTCTCCCAATGTGAGATCCACAAGTTCTTGAACCCTTGCACCGGTATCATACAAGAGAGACATCAATGCAAGGTCACGCAGCTCATGCAGAATCATCGGATTTGGCTGTTTCAAAAGAACAGATAATTCCTCCTCGGATAAATATGCCACAAGTGGTTTTTCCTGTTTCTTGGGGCGCATTGTAATGATGTCCACACAGTTTGTAATGGTATCAGGATACCTGTATTGAGCATATTTTGAGAAAGCTTTCAGTGCTGCTAAGCGTTGGTTTCGTGTGGACACAGAGGCGTTTCTGGTATTCTCAAGCCAATCTAAAAACTCAGATACTATCTGCCTTCCTATCATCTTCAATTCAATTTTATGAGCTTCAATTCCTTTTTCTTCTTGTAAAAACAGCAACAGTAATTTGAATGCATCACGGTACGAATTGATTGTATTGTCACTGAATCCGCAGGTCTTGGGCAAATATTCTGCTAAATAAGAGGTTACTGCTTTAGAAAAGTCGGTTTTCTTCATCTTTTGAGTCCTCCACAACCGGGATTATTCCACTGAAGACAGCACTGAGCTTTGCAGACAGTTCCGGGAAAGAAACGATCGTAAGATGGATATACCAACTCGTTTCTCGGTAACTTTTGTGTCCAAGGTATGCGGCCATTCTCGGCATAATCTGCATAGGTTCATACCCTGCTGCCAACTGCTTTTCAAGAGTGTGAACACAGAAAGTATGGCGAAAATCATGAACGCGCGGTCCTTTCCCAGTATGCGGTATCTTACACAGAATAAGCATTTCTCTAAAGTTTTCGTACACCGTGCTCCGCGAATAATGTCCTCTCGAAGACGGGAACAGCCATTCAGTATCGCCCGGCAGTTTAGAACGGTAGTCGCTCAAATATGCAGTCAGTGTGGGGTGCATCGGAACGATTCTATCCTTGCCGCCTTTTCCGTTCCTAACGAACAAAGTGCCTTCTTTGAAATTGCAATCAGTTATTCTAAGTCGCAATGCCTCATTTACACGCAACCCGCAGCAATACAAAACACGGTATATTGCCGGTAATACAATTTCTCTATACGGCGCATTTTTTCGCTGAGGCAGATTATCCGCTGCACCGATCAAACGAGATATTTCTTCTTCAGTAAAAATGTACGGAGAGAATGTTGAGGTGCTTTTTATCCTACTTCGATCTGGGACAAACGAGCAGTGATCGTGTTCATATAGATATTCGCAAAATGACCGGATAATATTGTGACGCGAAATTTTTGTCCTGTTGGAGAGGTGCGGCTTATATGAATCCCACAGTTCTATCAACTCTGAATCGACGATTATGCTACCAAACCCAGATTGCATGATCAACCGGTCAAACTCTTCAAGATAGTATATTTGGTTTTTGTTGTTATAGCCCTCTTGCTCCCGTTTTTCACAAAATGCATGCATCATAGGGGCAAATGCGCTATTGAATTTCGGATCTCTCATTTCACCACCCCCAATCCCAATGCGCAAAGGCGCAGATGCTCAGGATCAACTCTCAGATAGCTTGTTGCGACATTTATGTCGCTGTGCCCCAGAATTTGAGATATATTGTCCAAAGAGGCTCCCTGTTTCAGCATATTTGTTGCAAAAGAGGATCTCAATGTGTGAACACCGGAATGGCGCTTGGCAGTAAAATCTATCCCTGCCAAGCGCATATATTTCCTGATTTCCGAGTTGAAATTGTTATGATGATTAAGTGGCTGGAAGGGTGCGTTGTGACTAAGAAAAATAGCACTTTCTTCAGATGACGGCCTGCCATATTTCAGATATGCAATAATAGCTTCTCCAATTTCTGCACTAAGCGGTATGCTTAAAGGCTTTCCTGTTTTGTACTGAGTAATTCTGATACAATTCTTTCGCCAATCTATATTTTCAAAGCGTAGTAAGACGACATCACTTATTCTCAACCCGGTTCTGGCGAGCAGTAAAAAGATCGCATAGTTCCTTTTTCCAATGGGGCTGGCTGTATCAATAACATCGAGCAGCTTTTGGACATCCGTCTCTTCCCATACATCGGGTAATGGTGAAGGAGTTCTTTTTATATCTGGAAGCAGATATGAAAAATTTTCGGAAATCTTTCCATGTTCAAACAGCCATCGAAGATATATGGATACGCACTTTGAATGATGCCTTTTTGTGTTTTGGCAGAGTTCATTGTTGCCGAAAAGAAGATCAGAATAAAGTCCAATGGTTCCTTGATTAATCTCTGTAGTGTTGCGTATTCCATGTCTATTTACTGCCAGCAAAAAGAGGCGTAGGGCACTTCGAGTAGTGCTAAACCACGAATCGGAGTAATACTGCTGCGCACAAAACCGAAGATAATCACCGAAGAACGTTTCATACAGTCCGGGCACAGTTAAATAATGTCCGCGCATCCTTTTTCGCGGAACAGCACCGGTATTTAGATAGTCTTCCAAAGCATTCATGTGCCTTAAAGCATGGCGCATTCGCGAATCCAGTTTTTGGATTGCCGAGTGTACATCAACACCAAAATAGAGTTTTAGAAAAACTTCTGCGGCTGTACGCGAATAAACATCCGAACTCGAAAATGCCATGAATTTGTGCCATGTCGCCTTGTAAACACCCAGTGTGCTTTTTTTGCACCCTTTCTGCAAGAGATATTGTTCGGTTTCTTTTGCCAATTCCGTAATACGGACGGGTTTCGTCTCAAACATCATATGACCTCCATTTTATGATTCAGCTTGCGCTGTATCAATATTATGGAGAGTTATTTTTTATCCGTAAACAGAAAAACATTGTAAATCAAGCGCTTATAAGGAGATATCAAATTTGCTACACATTACAAAAAACTACGCATTACAGACTAAGGCAACCGGGTCTTCGCAGGGGTAAATCGCCTCGATGCAGCCGCCGACCTCATGCTGCAAGGACTCCAGACCGGAGTCAATCTCCTTCACATAAGGCTCCTTTCCCGGCTCAACAATGAGAACGGCGATGGTGCTGTCACGCTCGGTGGCTTCCCCTGAGCCGGTGATCCGGTATTCATCGGGAATATCATCAAGCTCACCGTTAAACTGCCTGTCCCACCTCTCGCTTGCAACACGGACATAGCCTTCATCAGTGAAGCGTCCCTGCTCATCCATCGCAATGTCGCGCCCATAGCGTTCATAGTCGATGTAGTTTGCCAGAGGACCGAGATCCTTTTCGGAGTAGATACCGGCTTCGTGTGCGTAATAATAGCCGAGGTCGGATTCGTCGTTGATACCGGGCATGATGTCGTAGCAGTCCAGATTGAACGTCAGGTTGATGAGATCGTCGATGTCGCTGACCTCATCGCAGCCAGCCTCCATAATGGCAACGAGCTTTTCCTGATCGCTCAGGGAAAGCTCGTCAATCAAGGCGGCGAGATAGTTGAGCTTATCAAGGCTCTCGTACTCGCCAAGCATCTTCTGAACGCCGTAAATGGGGCATTCGTAGTCGGTGATAAACCACTCTTCGTAGGGCTGACCGAACTCATCCTGCTTGCCGATCCCGATGCGCTCAAAGACCTTCTGCATCTCTTCCTCGGTGGTGGGCAGCTTCACCCACTCACCGACCAGCATACCCTCGTTGTACTTGCCAAGGTTCGTGACGAAGGCTTCAAAATCACCGTCTAATACGGGCATAGGCATCCTCCTTTCAGTCATCCACCATGCCGTCCGGCATGATATACAGTTCCTCAAACTCCGCGTCGCTCATGGCTTCGAGCTTCTGGATGGTCTTATACATCAGCTCTGCGATCTCGCCGTCCATGTCGTTCAGGGTGACGCTCTTCATATCGTCAATCAACCGCTTCCGGCTGGACGTATTGAAGCAGCACATGAGGTTGAGTTCTTCCACGGTAAAGTTTTTCATATCAGAGTACCATATCCTTTCCTTTCAATTTCTGCGGTTTCGGCGTGTGGGTCGGCTGTGCCTTCTGTGCGGATTTCAGCTTGTCACGGATGGATTCACGGGCAGCGGGCTTCTTTGGGATGGTGTCGTAGATGGCAGTTCCGGCATCTTCCACATACGAGCGGACATACTGAATGCTTTCAGAAAAGCGGATCGGTCTGTTCTTGTCCTCAATATTGGTCAGTTGGACCTCATCAGCGGCAAAATCAACCGCGTCGATTCTGCACTTGATGCCATCCACATTCAGCGTTGCGCCGACAGGAATGTAATCTGCGGCTTTGAGTTCCTTAAAGGTCTCGCCGTCCTTGCTGAGAAAGACATCCGCTCCGGACTGCCAGAGCTTCTTTGATGCAGCTACCCATGCGGCTTCACGGAAGCCGGTAACCGGCACGGAAGGCTTGCCGCGCACTTTCTTTTCAAGGAGTTTTGTGCCGAGAAGCGGCGCGGCTTTCTTTGCGTCCTTGCCGTACAGCTCAAAATAGCCGTTCTGAGCAAAGCAGACCAGCGCATCCGGATGAGCCTTTTTGACTGCCTCATATTTGCGGAGTTCTGCGACGGGGAGCGGCGAAAGCACCTCTGTCCTATCTGCCTCCGGCAGTCTGTCACGGCGGCTTTTCTGCTTGGTCAACACTTCTGACAGAGCCTCCGCATCCTTTGGGAGCGTCTGGCGGGTTTTGACGCCGCCATGCTCACCGACCAGAGCCATTGCTGCATCGAAGCTGCTACGGCAGGGTGCGTCCAGCACATAGCCATCTCCGAAGGTCAGCCGGTCATGATCCGGCGCGACCGAGTTCTGTGCCACATTTGCCGCCTGTTCCCGGTAATTGACCTCAAAGACATCTCCGAACACCTTGCCGCGCTTGACGGTTTTCGGGACAATGACGCGGGCAACGCACTCGTCGTAGGTCTGTTCCGCATAGAAACGGAAGGTGTTGTGATCCCGCGTTCCCTGAATGAATACCTGATTTTCGTTGAGGCAGTGCGTTCCGTGCGGGCGGCAGAACCACATCAGCGTTTTGTCTTCGGGATTCTGGCTTTCGGCGGCGCGGCGGATGATGCGCTTGTCGATGTCGAAGTCTTCCTTGTAGCTGTCTACATGACTGTCCACGAGCTTCTGCAGCTCCGCGATGATGTCAACATCTGTGTATTTCTTCATGTGTCTCCTTTCTCACAACTCCATGTCGTGCGTTTTGGATTTGACCGGAGACTTCTTCTCCGGCTGCGTTTTCGCGGCAGCTTTGAGCTGATCGCGGATAGAGGGCTTTTCCTGCTTCTGCTCCTGCTTGACGTATTCCAGCGTCGGCATCAGCTCACGGTAACAGCCCTGTGTTTTCCGAGCCGCATGACGGCGATGGATTTTGAAGAGCGGCTCACCGTTCTGCGTGACCGTGTTGCCCTCGATCCTGACGCCGTTCCGCGCCAGCAGATTGAAGGAGTGGTTAGAGGCGCGATAGGACGCCCGCATACCGTCGTTGTTATAGGCAATCTGCCCCTTGAGCGTGTCCATGACGGCGGCTTTGATCTCCTTCTCTTCGGCGGTCAGACGGTGTGCCTTCGGTGCTTTCACTGCTTCCTCCGGCAAGGGAGCAAAGGGGGACTTGACCTCCACGGTTTTTACCTCAATAGAGGTAATCTCATCATTCTCCCATGCAACGACATCCGGGTCTCTTTCCGTTGCCTTCTCAGAAGTGACATCCTTTTGAGCTTCGGTCTGCTGACGGAACGCATCGACGAAAAGTGCTGTCAGTCCGGGATTGGGTTTATCCACAAGGAAGCGGGAGGCGTTTTCGGGGCAGACATCAACGGTCTTCGCCCATTCCTTGAGGGGCTGGGGAATGCGCCCGTCAAAGTCTTTCTGCTGAATGGTGTTTGCGAGGACATACCGGACGCGCTCCGGAGAGAACTGCTCAAGGACACTTTTCACGGCAGCATCCGCATCCAGCCGGTTATCTCCGTAGTTGGTGCTGATTGCCGCCTCAATCGCTCTGCGGCATTCCACGTTTGCGGCGAGAGAAGCACGATATGACTCCAGCTCACCGGCTTCATAGGCGTAATTCGCCGTCTCGCGGTAAATGGGTGCTTCCGGCATCGGCTCTGCGGGCATTTCGTTTTCCTTCTCTGCGGACTGTGCTTTCTCTGCCAGCAGCACCTTGAGCTTGGCGTCAATACCCTCGATCATCTCAGCCGCCGTCTTGCGGATGGTGTCCAGAGAGCTTTTCAGTTCCTTGGTCTCCTTGCCGGAAGACCAACCGGCGATGTAGCCAAAGGAGTAGTCCGAGGTTTCAATGCCGTAACGCTGACAAACCGTGTAGGCTACGCTTTCTGCCTCAACCTCTTTGGTGTGACGATCCTTCTTGTCTTCGGGGGCGGTTTTCTCATCCGGCTTGACGGCGTGTAGCTTGGCATGAGCAATCTCGTGAATGGCGGTTTTGACCGTCTGGATTTCGCTCATACCCTCCTGAATGGCAATGCGGCTTTCAACCGGCGAGAAGAATCCCTTTGCACCGCCCGGAATATCCTCAAAGGAAACGGGGACGGGAGATTCCTGCTTGAGCGCATCGAAGAACGCCTCGTAGTTCTCGACGGTGCCTTTCAGCTCATCGACGATGATGTCCGGAAGCTCCTTGCCGTCCGTCTGGGAAACATCAAAGACGCTTACCACCTTGAAGGCAGGACGCAGAACCTCGACCGTCTCCGTGACAGCCTTTCCATCTGCGCCGATTACCGGTTTTTGCGTCAAAGGATCAATCTTCTCACGCTCTTCCTGTGCTTTGTACGGTGCGGGTGCAAGAATCTTGATGCCCTTTTCGCCCTTCATGACCTGACGGTCAAAGTTGCGCTGCCACGAGGTATAACCGGCAACATAGGTTGCCTCCGGCTTCTGCATCGCAATGAGCAGCGTGTTGTTGAAGGAATAGTTGTAGAACTTGGACATCGTGCGGAGGTATTCCTTGAACCGCTCGGATTCAAAAAGCTCCTTGATGCCCTGTTCCAGCTTGTCCGTGATTTCGCGGACTTGCTGTGCGTTTTTGTTTTCAGCCATCTCAAACCTCCATTTCTTATTTGCTTTTGGGAGAAGAAAACCCCGTCTGGGATTTGCTCAATAAACGAGCCTTTACCTCAGACGGGGTTTCTCTGCGCGTCATCCGACGATGGAAGATGTTATCCTCGTTCTCCCATTCAATCAGCCGGTCAAACATCCCCGGATAATTTGTGACTATGTGCAGCAGTTCTTTGTCGCTTGCATTGGGGCAAAACCAGCAACCGTTTCTCCGGCAGTGAGTGTAGATTGGGGAAAGCAGCCCATGTTCCTGACAGAGCTTGTAGGCGTCCGCCTCTGTCATGCCGTACTTGGCAAGCAGACTGACCTTCTTCACACCGTCCAGACGCGCAAGGCGTTTGGGTTCATCCTTTGCGATGCCGACATAGCTCACGGTGTCCGGAGAAAGCGCGGCATTGTACTTGTGAACGGGCGGGATTTTGCAGTCCCGATTGACCGCGCACATCCCTGCCCACGCGAAACCGCGAACCTCGCCCTTATGAGGTCCGCGGGTAATGACGTGATGAAATACGTCATCGTAGGTCTTGTCCGCGTGGAGAATGGTGAACTTGATGCCCAGCTCCTTTTCGCAGAAGGGCTTGAGCCGGTCATAAATGAAGTCCCGGTGTTCCGGGACTTCGCCGCTTGTGTCTTTGTCGAACATGACCTCACTGAAAACCGCCTCGTCCAGCGGCTCATTGTGCTGTGCAGCCAGCAGGAGCGTCGCCACGCTGTCTTTGCCTCCGCTGCAAGAGGCAACATAATTCGGACAGTTCATCGGTCAAACTCCATCTTGAAGCTGACGTATTTGCCGCCGCTGTCATCCAGACGGATCACCGCATCATAGAGCTGAGGCTTCTTCGGCGTGTAAAGCCCGGTCACGCGGCACCAGCCCTTATCCAGCAGCTCCTTTGCAATCTTCTTGGTCAGCTTCTTTTTCTTGCTGGAAAAGAACTTGTTGTCTTCCCACAGGCAGAAGGAGCATTCCTTGTTCGAGCAGTAGAAATTGCCCTTTCCGACATAGACCGGAGAGCCGCAGCGGGGGCATTTGCCGATTTCTTCCTTACCCGTGCCGAAACGCTGGGCTTCGGCATCGGAGAGAAACGGATAGGCTTTCACGAGATCGCCGGTCATCCGGACAATGCCGCTGAGGAAGGCGTCTGCATCCGCATTGCCGCGCTCAATCTCCATGAGCGTGTTTTCCCATTCTGCTGTCATTGCGGGAGAGGTGATCTGTTCCGGCAGAACACAGACAAGGTTGCAGCCGTCCTTCGTGGGAATGAGGGATTTGCCTTTACGCTCTGCAAAGCCGGATTTCACCAGCTTTTCAATGATACCGGCACGGGTTGCGGGTGTTCCGAGACCTTTCTTCTCGGTGTCATCGTCGAACTGATCGTTTCCGGCAGTCTCCATTGCAGACAGGAGCGTGTCTTCCGTGTACTGCTTCGGAGGCGTTGTGAAGTGTTCGGTGACACTGGCAGACACACCTTCCAGCATATCGCCCTCATGGACTTCGGGCAGGGACTTCACGGGATCGTCCTTTTCCTTCGTCTTGAGGGAAGCCTTGAACAGCTCTTCGATGGCTTTCCATCCGTTTTGAACGACGGTCTTACCCTTGCTCTTGAACACATAGCCCTCGCAGGAGAGCGTGATCTGCGTTTCTGCGTAGGTATGCTTCTCGCCGGTCGCACACAGAAGGCGCATCCCAACAAGATTGAGGATTTTCTGCTCCGACTGAGGGAGCGCGAAAACATCCTGCTTTTCAAGCTGGACGGTTGGGAGAATGGCATGGTGATCCGTAACCTTGCTGTTGTCGGTTACGCGGGCAATGTCCGGATTAACCGAAACGCCGGAGAAAAGCGGAAGCTGGCGGCAGACGATTGAAATGACCTGACGGGCGGTGTCCTCCATATCGTCCGTGATGAACTGACTGTCCGTGCGCGGATAGGTCAGGAATTTTTTTTCGTAGAGCGTCTGGACGAGATCAAGCGTCTGCTGGGCAGTGAAGCCGTAATATCGGTTTGCCTCGCGCTGCAAGGTGGTCAGATCATAGAGCTTCGGAGGATTGACGGTTTTCGTCTCCCGCTTGAGAGAAGAAACGACGGCTTGCTTTTTCTCGCAAGCCGCCGCAATTCTTTTTGCTTCCTCTTCGGTTTTGACCTTTTCCAGATCGGCGGTCAGATCGCCCTTGCCGACGTGGACGTTGAAATACTTTTCCTTCTGGAACGTGGAGATTTTCCCGTCACGCTCCACCAGCATTGCAAGGGTCGGCGTCTGGACGCGCCCGACCACCAGCTTCTTGTGATAGAGCGTGGTGAAAAGGCGGGTGCCGTTGATACCGACAATCCAGTCTGCCTTCGAGCGGCTGAGTGCCGCTTCATAGAGGCGGTCATATTCCTTGCCGTCCCGGAGATGGTTGAAGCCTTCGCGGATGGCGGAGTCCTCCAATGAGCTGATCCACAGACGCTTGAAGGGCTTGGTGCATCCGGCTTTGTCGTAGACCAGCCGGAAGATCAGCTCACCCTCGCGTCCTGCATCGGTTGCGCAGACCAGCTCGGTGACGCGCTTGTCTTTCATGAGAGCGGACAGTACCTTGAACTGCTGTGCTTTGTCCTTCGTGACCTCAAACATCCAGCTTTCCGGAACAATGGGCAGATCGTCATACCGCCACTTGGCATACCGCTCATCGTAGGAGCTGGCGTCTGCCAGCTCCACCAGATGACCGAAGCACCACGAAACGATGTAATTGCCGCCCTCCATATAGCCGTCCTTTCGGGACGTTGCGCCCAGAACCTTTGCGATGGACTGGGCAACGCTGGGCTTTTCAGCAATGACTAAGATCAATCTTCATCACCTTCCGTTTCGGCATCCTCCGCAATCTGCGGCTCTTCATCCTCGTTGATGTACGGATCTTCCTCGTAGCCTTCATCGTCGAAGAAGTCCATGTCCTCATCCTTGGGCTTTCTGCCCTTGACGAACTTGATGTAGTAATAAGCTGCACCCGCAGCACCGGCAAGAACGAAGATGACGAGGATCATGCCGATGTTGGATTTCTTTTCGGGTTTAGGGGCGGGAGCATCGGTTTCTGCATCCTTATCCGGCTCAGGTGTAACGGGAGCTGTGCCGGTGCATTCGCTCATGTTGGTCTTGCAGACCGGGCAGTCGGTGTTGACCTGACCGGCAGCGCATTTCTCCTTGCAGTTACAGGTAGTCAGAGCAGCCGCAGTATCTTCGTCCAGCAGCGCAAGCAGGTCGCTTTCATCGACCATGTTCAGGAAGTACGTCTGATACTGTTCCTCATCCTCGTTGATGGGTGCATCGTAGTCAATGACAATGAAGAAGGTGTTGCCGCTTTTCGTCTGGACAGTGATGAACTGCTTGTTGGTCGCCTTGTCATAGAGCAAGTCGCGGGTGTAGGCGTTGCCCTCATCGTCAATCGGCTCACCCTTCGGCTTTTCTGGCGCGGGTGTGACTGCGGGCTGCTGTTCCGGCTGGGTTGCCTCTGTGACCGGAAGGTTCTGATCGGTGTCATCGGCATAGGCAAACGCCGTCACCGAGAAGCAGGACAGAACCATGACGCAGACCGCAAGGACGGTCAGAAAACGAAACTTCTTACGCATTGTCGATTACCTCCGTATTTTCAGCGGGCTTGGTGCCGCCCTTCATGGAAGACAGGAACGCCATGATCTGATCCTTGTCCATCACCATAGAGCGCACGGTATTGATGATTTCAAGGTTTTCCAGCTCTGTCTTCTTGTCGTACAGCTCCTTGAGCTGACCTTCGATTTCGGACTTCTTCTTTTCAGCCTTCTCAATGTCGGAGAGGACTTTCTGATACTTGGGATTCATGCAAAACTCCTTGTATTATAGAGTAGTAGTTATTAGAGCCCCTCTCCAAGGGCTGTGTGCTACACTGTAAGGGATGCTGTGGATTGGTGTAAATCTCCTACCACAAGATGGTTCAAGAAAGGTTCCAACCACAGCCCCTTACAATTTTGTTGATCAGTTAAATACCGCCAGACGGTTTATGTGGAACAAGGCTACAAAAGTAAGGTGTACTGTGGATGCAGCATCACATATTTACCGCTGGAGGGATTTGTTATGGTGATTTCTGTTGGTATTGATGTCTCAAAAGACAAGCACGATTGCTTCATCGTCAGCTCTGAGGGGGAAGTCCTGGCGGATGTGTTCACGATTCCCAACAACATGGATGGGTTTCACCGTCTGTTGCAGAGAATCCAGGACTGCACCAACTCTCAGGACAAAATAAAAGTAGGGCTTGAGGCGACCGGACATTACAGCTACAACCTTCTCGGGTTTCTCCTTGACAACGGTCTGACCACCTATGTCCTGAACCCCTTGCACACAAACCTCTACCGAAAGAGCCTCAGTCTGAGAAAAACCAAAACTGACCGGGTGGATGCGCGAACGATTGCTTCTATGCTGTTATCCGATGCGGGCCTCAAACCCTACACAAGTACAGTATACCACAATGAGGAGCTAAAGTCACTGACCAGATACCGTTTTGACAAGGTAAAAGAACGGGCGAAACTGAAAAGTTCTATTTCTCGATTGGTCTGTATCCTGTTTCCCGAACTGGAAAAACTGGTCCCCACACTTCACATGACCTCTGTTTACTCCCTGTTAGAGGAGCTCCCCGGCGCAAAGCAGGTTGCCGCAGCCCATTTGACAAGGCTGAAAACACTGCTCGAAACCGCCTCCAAAGGCCACTACAAGCGGGATATGGCTCTTGAAATACGAGATGCTGCCAGAAATTCCATTGGCTCTCGGATGCCTGCCAAGTCCCTTGAATTACAGCACACCATCCGCCTCACCCGGGAACTGGATCGTGAAATTGATGAAATCGAAGAACAAATCCAATCCATTATGGGTGAGCTTCATTCGCCTATTACCACTATCCCAGGGCTGGGGTTCCGCATGGCCGCCATGATCCTGGCTGAGGTCGGCGACTTTACCCGCTTTGACTCCCCAGACAAGCTGTTGGCTTATGCCGGGATGTCCCCCTCAACTTACCAGTCCGGACAGCTCAAAAATTGCTATCCGCACATGGAAAAGCGTGGCTCCCGATACTTACGCTACGCACTTTACAACGCAACCAAGTATGTCTGCTACTGGGACCCGGCTTTTGCTGATTATCTTGCCAAGAAGCGGGCGGAGGGAAAACACTACAATATTGCCATCTCTCATGCTGCCAAGAAGTTAGTTCGTCTGATATTTGCCATGGAGAAATCCATGCAGCCATATTGCTCAGCATCTTAACTGCAACCACTTGAATAGCCAGCAGGGGTCTGACAAGACCTCAGCTTTGCTATACCTTTTTTGAACCATCCCTTTTTCACCACCACCATTCATTTTCGGGGTTGATTTTTAATCAGGAAGCATCCAATCCAGTCCCCACGCCACTTTTAGGCCACAGGTGTAGGAGTAGTCAAGAAATAACCGGCTCTCCTACACCTTTTTCGACCTCTAATCACTACTTATGGATCTGCGCAAGCGCTTCTTTCAGCTTGTCAAATCCGAACATTGCCGCATAAGCCACCATGAACGCGAGGACAACCGCGGCAAACACCATATACCACACAACAGCGATCCCCTTGATGGAACAATATGCAAAGAAAGCGCCGAGCGTCAGCACCAGCGAAACGATCATCGCCAGAGCATTCGTCGGCAGCTTGTCCCAGGTTACTTTCTTGAGCACCTGCACCACAATGTTCGTCAGCACCACCAGCACGCCAATGATGCTGATGATGACAGACCAGTTCAGTACACTCTCCATATTCTTTTCCTCCTGTTATCCAACTCCGTCTTCGGGCGGAGTAGAGTTCCCCTTGTCAGGCCATGAGTTGTTCTTGCTCAGGTTTTCAAACAGCGCCTTGAGACCGTAGATCAGCACCACGCCGATGATCTCCTTGAGCGCGACCTGTGACAAAGCCTCTGCGATCTGTTCCCGTCCGAGCAATGCAAGGATATAGCTGCACCATACCCATGCAAGTCCGTTGAGAATGCAGACCCACACGATAATTTTCATCGTGGTGACCTTGAACCCTGCTTTGGAAGAAGACGGGGGGTCCTTTTCAGGAACACCCCCACCCCCCTCCAAAATATCAGTGAACGGTTCTGCTTCTTTGCAGGCTTTCATTTTCTCGGAAAGGCCGATGCCCAACCTGCTCACAGCGCCGCCACCTCCTTCTTATCCTCGTCCTGAAGGAAGTCTCGTTTCTTCAGCCGGACCTTATACACCTCTCGAATGTTCTCAATGGCAATTTCCGCGCGGCTGTTTGGATACTCAGGGTTCTTTTCGCAATAATGCTCGTACTTGTCGATATACCCAAGTACCTCTACGAATTCTTCCTTCGTATGACGGATCGGACGAAGCAGCTCATTGTTAAAGCGGAGGATCACTGCCCGCCAGTCATCGGCCCGGCCTTGATCATCCGTTTTGATATGTGAGTCCAGCTTTTTCTCGATCTCGTCGAGGCGCTTTGAAATGTCAGCATTGATCGCCTTGCCAATGGCTTTGGCGAGTGCTGACCAGGGGTTGATTTTGACGGGGGCGATTTGCACCAGGGTCATAAGGATCAGGAGCAGACCGCCCCCGCCGGCTAAAATCTCTTGAATAGTCACATCTCAATCCTCCGGTGCGATTATTTCGCCTTGAGCATGGCGACGAGCTCCTCATACTCGCTTCCGGTCAGCTTGTTGGCTGCGAAGAAAATATCAATCTTCTCCTCAAGACCGTCGGTCTGGCCGCGCTCGATCATGCGCTTCAGAGTGCGATACAGCATAGTCGTTTTCCTCCTTTCTCAATTATTCCGAGAGACCCAGCTCAAGTAGGGTCAGTCGGTATTCGTGATCCACGCTCATCGCGTCCGTATCCTGGACGATGGAGTCTGTGTTTTTCTGAGCGCGGAACAACGCATAGTTACTGCGGTCGACCTCATTGTCCTTACCCTTTGCAAGGTAGGTGTCGTAGTTCTCCCGCACGCTGGCAGCAAGTCCGGGCCAACTCTCGACCTCAACGCAGTATTCGTCATACTGGAACCCGTCAAGGCCTTCCTTGTCCTCGGCATCCTTAGCGATCTTGCACGCCTCCACATTCTGGTAGAGACGGACAAGACTTCGTTTGGTACCGGGGATCTCTTCCACAGTAAAGCTGCCGGGGTTGACCATTCCCTGTACTTTCATGAAAATCACTCCTTTTTATGCCGCCTGGTATGGCGGATATAATGCCTGAAGTCTTCTGCACTCCTTTCGGACGACTTTCTTCAGTGCAAACATCGTCTTTGGCTGATAATGTCTGTCCAAAACCTGCTGATGGTTGCATTTGCGAAGCTGTCCGAGCCGTGAGATCAGCCCCGAAGCCCTCTTGAACGAGATGACTCGGTTCCTGTCTCGCCGGTAGTAGTAAAGATGAAGCGATTGCTTGAGCCGGAATAGATTGTGCTTTCGCAAGATCGTGTAACCGTGTCCGAATCGGTATCCCAGAGCCGATGGTAAGCGCGGACGGCGGTGCCGCTGCTTTTTCTTCGGCAAAGCCTGATGCGCTCTTTCGACCTTTGGCGTAAACCCGACGCGAAATATCTGCCAGTTACCTTTAATCTTCATTCCGATCTCGGCAAGCCACTTCTTGATATCCTCCAGCAGCTTCCTCAGCTTTCGCTTGTTTGAACCGAAGATCGTGAAGTTGTCCATCTGCCGCAGATAGTGTGATACGCCATACTGCTTTTGATGGATCATCAGATCTAAGGGCTGGAGTGTCAAATGGAGAAACCATGCGGAGAAGAATGCGCCGATGAGGACTCCGTATTCCATAATGGCGTCGCACAGCCAGAGCGTTTCGGTGTCCTTGAACACCCGCTTCAAGGCTTCGATGACATACGGCGGGTCAAGTTCCTCAAAGCAGTGGTAGATGTCGCACTCGCAGCAATACTTCGTGCCCTCCACATCGTTCTTCATCCACTTCTTCAATGCCTTGACGCCGTAGGAGTTCCCTCGGCCGGGGACGCTTGCGATGCAGTACCGGTCCATGCTCCGCATAATGTGCGGGATCATCGGCTGCACAACAGCGTGGTGAACGTATTGGTCCGGCCACAGAAGCGGCTCGTTGATGTCTCTCCATTTGCCTTTGCCGCTGTCCGCGTTGTGGTCCCAGCGCCGTCGCTTGAGGGGAGGGTGCATGTGCTCGTCTCCGTCGACCAGACCTTGGATGAATGCTCGGAGCTTCTCCACATATTCATCCATATTATTTTCGATCTCAATGACCTTTTTGTTCAGGCTGTGATTGCCATTTCGCCGATGGCCGGCGTTCACTTCCTGAATTGCCAGACGAAGGTTTTCGTCCGATATGATCTCTTTGTAAACTCGAACTCGTTTCATCAGGGATGTTTTTCCTCCTTGTAGCCTCACAACCGTTCCAGCGCCGCGGGGTGTTCCAAGGCGAGACCTGGCCCGAAGTGTACTAAGCTGTGTCCTGTCGGCTTTTCTTCAGCAAGTGCTGTGCGGTCAACCGTGCGATATAGAAAGGGTGAGGAACCCCTACTACCAAATGGAGGGTTAGCCTGTGGCTTAGCAAGGATGCGACAGCCGATGTTGTCGTTCGAGTTCGACGTTCTGTTGTAGTTGACGTAGAACGGACCGTGATTCTGGTTCTGGTTATAGTTACCGCCATGGTACAGGCACGGGTAACTACCGACAAAGTACCAGTAATCCGGGACATAGGTCGTTTGACTGCCGTTTGCCGCGCTCGGGAACAGCGCCCATTCAAGACCGCTTGCTGTCGGAATGGTGAAGTCGGACGGATAGCCCGAAGAGGGCGTGCCGACCAGCGTGCCATTCGCGCTGTCGCTGAAGTTGTTGGGATTGCTGATGACATTCAGGCCGTTATTGTTGTAATAGCAGCCGTCCATCCAGTCATAAACATTGTCCCACCAGCCTTCGATGTTGCGATACTGCGTGAAGCCGTAGCTGTCGCGGCTTGCCGCGGTCGTACCGGTGTGATAACCCATCGCGTCGGTCTGACCGTTGTTCATCTTGGAACCGCTCGTAGAGCAGCCTCTGCCGATGCGCTCGCCGTTCAAGTCGGCAAACTCTACGAGGAACAGCATGTTCACATACCAGAACTGAGCGAAATCCATCTGCCAGAAGTTAGCACCGAGGTTATGGATGCCGGTTCTTGCCTGGCTTCTCGTGATGTTTACCTGCTGTGCGGCGCCCGTGGTGGACTTATAACCGCTGGCGCAGTGATAACGGCCGATGTAGGAGTAGTCCAGCTCGCCAAGGCCGTCCCCGCGATCCCTGTTTACAGGGTCGACGGAGAAGCCCTCGACATAACCGTCCGCGATCTGGAGCTTCAGCTTCTTGCCGGTCTTCGTCCACTTGAACCAATACTTTGGCTCCTTGACCTCAACGCCGCCGCTGCGGGTCTCCTTCACCATGCCGGACCACGGCATCAGGTTGTCGAATGGAGAAGAGCCACTGCCGTTGTTCACCGCCGGAGACGGGTCACCGAAGCCTGCCGCCGCGTCTGTGCGCGTGCCCTTGGTCTGGCCGCTGCTCGTCCAATCCCACTCAACGCCGTAGATCGTGACGAAAGTGGCCGTCACATTGACCGTCGTATCAGAAGCCGCCTTGTAGTTCGTCCCCTCGGCGACCTTGACGGTGATCTTGGCCGTGCCGGTCGTGTCGTTCACGCTCTCAACGGTCACAACGCCGGTGCTTTGATTGATGGATTTGATCTTCGCGACGCTCGTGTTGTTCGAGGTGGCTGTGATCGTACCGTTGCCCTTGCGGTTCACCGTAAAGGTTGCGGTCTTGGCACTGCTCTTCAGCATGATGGAGCTCGGCGAATTGGTCACGCTGTTCACGGCCTTGCCGATCGTCCACGATACTGTCTTGCCTCCGGTGCTGCCGTCGGACCACTTGTAGTTGGAAGTCGGCGTAAAGGTGGCGCTGTAAGTGCCTGCGTTGGTAGCGGCCGTCACGGAAACGGTCATCTTTGCCGAGTCATAGGCGGTATTCCACGAAGGAGTCTTCGGGTTGCCGTCATAGACAAGCGTGCCGTTCTGGGCGGGGACCGCCGCGATGGTAGCTCTGCCGATGGTCCACTTGATGGTCTTTGCCGCGGTCGTACCGTCCGTCCACATACCCTTCTTCAAGGTAAAGGTCGCCATGTACTCGCCGGCATTCGTCTTGGCAGATACGCTCACAGAGGAGTTCTCATTGTCGAAATTCTGCCACTTCGGCGTCTGGGCGCTGCCGTTGTAGGTCAGCGTACCGCTCTGCGAAGGAATGGAAACGAGCACCGAGATGATCGTCCACTTCACTTCCTTGGCGCCTGTGCTGCCGTCGGACCACTTGTAGTTGGAAGTC
>ENA-OPVK01000905-OPVK01000905.1-human-gut-metagenome-genome-assembly--contig:-NODE-905-length-19621-cov-2.013033_pt1 | contig 19621 bp, 10 predicted proteins | sample MGYA00241495_ERZ501982 | MGnify/ENA primary metagenome ERZ501982 (study PRJEB25962, sample SAMEA2042002) | human gut metagenome | biome: human gut; feature: human-associated habitat; material: faeces...
AACTAATTCGTTTCTAAGCTGTTACCCATTATTTTTTCAAATCCGGATAACTCTTGATTACCTCGTTCTTGAAGTTGTCAATTGCTTTCTCTTTGCTTACTTTACCCTGATAGTAATCTTTCATCTTAGCCATCAAGCTTTCGATGTACATCTGGTCATAAGGAGATACGTTGCTGCAATTGATGTTGTCAGCTGCTGAACTTAAAGCTTTTACAAGAGACTGTCCACCAAGGAAGTCAGATGTTACATTTTTCTCTTCCAGCTTTTTGTTTGCTGCCTTGTTGTTTACGAAGTCTGAAGTGTCTTTGCTGATGTTGAACATGATATCTTTGTCACAGCAGAGTTTCTTCATGATGTCTGCAACCAATTTTGCATTATCTGTTCCAGCTGCTCCACAGATGAAGGAACCGCCCCAGTTGAATGACTGTGGTCCGGTTACTACAGCCCAGTCACCGTAACTTCCGCCCGGTGTAAAGGTACCGTCATCATTTTTCTTAGCACCGGATCCTTCTGCCATGGAGAAGTTAATGCCCCATGCAGGCATGAAGTAACCAAATACTTTACTATCTTTGCCCATGTCAGCAGTCCACTCTTCAGCCCAAAGGCTTGTTCCGTTGTTGTAACCTTTGTCAGTATACTCTTTTGTTGTGTCAATCCATTTTTCGATGGATGGGTCAATCTGGATAACACCTTCATCATTTACACATTTCTGGCTTACGTTGTTTGAGTATACACGAAGTGCATCATCATAACCGGAAAGCATCTTGTATCCTTTGCCCTTCAAAGTCTCAGCAGCTGCTGCGAACTTATCCCAGTCAGATACCTGCTCCTGAATCTTTTCGATATCATCTGTTCCGAATACTTCTTTTGCGATAGAACGACGATAAACAAATCCACCAGGGCAGCCCTGCCATGAAACAGCACGAAGAGTACCATCACTCTTTGTAGCAGCCTGTTTTGTGTAATCATACATCTGGCTCAAATCATCATCGGTAAGTCCAAGTGATTTAATATCAAGAGCCATGTCTGTATTTGTGTACTTGTTTACATAATCCATCTCGCAGAGGAACATATCAATTTTGTCATCTGCACTTGCGCTGTCCTGTTTTTTCAAAGCAGCATCCAGTTTCTTCTGATAAACACCACCTTCGTTTGTGTTTGTCACGAATTTAACTTTTACATCACCGATACTCTGTGTATCTTTGTTGTAATCCGGATAATACTTTTCAAAACGCTCTTTGAACTCTGTGTTCCAAACATAAATGTTAAGAACTTTTCCGCCACCATCAGCTACGGTTTCCACTTTTGCTGAATCGTTGCTCTTTGATGAATTACTTGCATCCTTGTTGCTGTCACTTCCGCCACATCCGGTAATTGAACCAACTACCATAGCCATAGACAATGCCAGCGCTAACCATTTTTTCCTCATAAATCAATACCCTCCTAAAATAATAATTTCTTATTCTTCCACAAATTTCTTCATGAAAGTTGTGAACAGTTTCGTGTCATTCCTTTAAGGAATAACGTTTATTATTTCATCGAAAGAACCGAACATCCTCGTATTAATTCTCCTTGTACATCAAGTCTTTCAACAAGTGCCAGCTCCGGCTGTTCAATCAGCTCTACTAACTTTGTCGCTGCGACTCTTCCGATTTGTTCTGTATTCTGCCGGTAAGTCGTTATCTTCGGCTCAATCACACGGGCAATTCTTTGTCCGTCATAACCGGCTACTGAGATATCGTTAGGAATCGAAAGTCCTTTGCTTCGAATCACATTAATACCTCCGATACAAGAAAAATCATCCGGATAAACAATACAAGTAGGTCTATCTTCCAATGATAATAATTCGTGAGTAATTTTTGCCGATACATCCGGTGCGTGGTAAATACCTTCCCGAATATATCTGTCTTCGGTTTCTATCCCATACTTTTTCATCGTCCGCAAAAAACTTCCGATACGGCTTCTTGTAACAAAAGAATCCGCGCCGTGGATATAAGCAATTTTCTTATGTCCACATTGTATAATGTAAGAAACCAATTGTTCCATTCCTCTAATGTTGTCCGACATAACACATGCCTTGTCATTAAATATATAATCGATTGTCACAACCGGTATACCACTTTGAAGCAACTCTTTTACTTCTTCCGCTTCAAAATCCACACAAGCAACAATCACACCATCGACTCCGCGATATTTGCTATGTTCACTATAGGACAATTCACTCTTTCCCACATGCCTTCCCAAAAAAGTTATATCATACCCCTTTTCTTCCACTCCCTGTCGGAAGCTGTCAAGCACTGGTGAAAAATAGGAATGGGTCAAACCACTTCGTGCCTCATCCGCAAATAACACCCCAATGTTATAGGTTCGGTTTGTCTTTAGTGCACGAGCGGATGAGTTTGGTACATAGCCCATCTTCTTAGCCACCTCGAGCACCCGTTCCTTTGTCGAAGTACTTATATCAGTGCGTCCATTCAATGCTTTGCTTACTGTCGCAATCGATACACCGCATGTCTCTGAGATGTCTTTCATTGATACCATGAGCATTCCTCGTTTTCCGTAATCGTTTTCGTAAGTCTACTGTACCACACTTTCCACAAAGAGTCAATACTAATTTTGATTTTTTTGTTGGAATTGCACAAATATCTTACTTGCATTTCCCTTCGACTTCCTATATAATGAAATTATCACGAAATCGTTTTCGTAAGTCCCCAGGTTATCAAAGTCAACGATTTTTCGTGCTTGCACGAAAGAAACGTTGACCTTGATAACCGCAAAATATGAGGAAGAAGCGATTTGTGCAACAAATCTGCGGATTCCGAATATTTTCAGGAGTGCGTAAGCTGTGCAAGCTACGGAGCACTCCGTCTGGGGACGTTATGCTAATACTATTATAAGGATGCTTTGCAAAGCATCGGAATGGAGGTTCTATGAAATTCGGAAAATTTGATGACGCCAATCGTGAATATGTGATTACAACCCCCAAAACACCACTGCCTTGGATTAACTACTTAGGCAGCACGGATTTCTTTTCTTTGATTTCCAACACTGGTGGCGGGTACAGTTTCTATAAAGATGCAAAGCTGTTGCGTTTGACACGTTACCGCTACAACAACATTCCAAATGATGAGGGTGGCCGTTACTTCTATATAAAAGACGGTGATACCGTATGGAATCCCGGTTGGATGCCGGTCAAAACAGATTTGGATTTCTATGAATGCCGCCACGGCATGGGTTACACCCGCTTTATATCTGAGAAAACCAGAATCAAAGCAAATCTTTTGACTTTTGTTCCGGTTCACGACAATTGTGAAATCAATGAAATCACAATTACCAACACAACAGATTGCGAGCGCACCATAACTTTATTTTCCTATATTGAGTTCTGTCTCTGGAATGCGATGGATGATATGACAAACTTCCAGAGAAACTTAAATACAGGAGAAGTAGAGGTTATCGGTTCCCGCATTTACCACAAAACAGAATACCGCGAGCGCCGCAACCATTATGCGGTCTTTGCCGTAAATCATGATATTGATGGATTTGACACAAGCCGCGACGCCTTTCTTGGTGCATACCGCAGTGCTGCAGACCCGCTTGTCATCGAGCAGGGAAATGCTACCGACTCGATCGCAAGCGGCTGGTATCCGATTGGCTCACACCAGATTAATCTGACACTGAAACCGGGTGAAAGCGAGACACTTGTATTCGTTCTCGGCTACTGCGAAAATGACCCGGATGATAAATTTGAAGCACCAAATGTAATTAACAAAAAACCGGCAGACGAACTGCTTAACAAATACCAGACGAAAGAGCAGGTAAGCGATGCCTTCCACGAACTAAATGAGCATTGGAATAGTCTCCTCTCCCACTATACGGTGAAGTCAGGGGATGAAAAATTAAACCGCATGGTAAATATCTGGAACCAGTATCAGTGCATGGTTACCTTTAATATGTCGCGTTCCGCTTCTTATTATGAGTCCGGAATCGGACGAGGCATGGGATTCCGTGATTCCTGTCAGGATTTGCTTGGCTTTGTCCACCTGATTCCGGACCGCGCCAGAGAGCGAATCATCGATATCGCATCCACACAGTTTGCTGACGGCAGTGCTTACCACCAGTATCAGCCATTAACAAAAAAAGGAAACAGTGATATCGGTAGCGGATTCAACGATGATCCATTGTGGCTGATTGCCGGAACTTCCGCTTACATCCGTGAAACCGGTGATTTCTCCATTTTGGACGAAACCGTTCCTTATGATAATGATTTTAGCGTGGCAACAAGTTTGTTTGAACATCTGACACGCTCCTTTAACTACACAGTCAACCACAAAGGACCGCACAATCTTCCATTGATTGGACGCGCTGACTGGAACGACTGCTTAAACTTGAACTGCTTTTCCAAAGAACCGGGCGAATCCTTCCAGACCTTTGGCCCAAGCGAAGGACCGGTTGCTGAATCGGTATTTATTGCCGGTATGTTTGTCAAATACGGTAAAGAATACGCTGACCTCTGCGACGCAATTAATAAACCGGAAGAAGCCAAAAGAGCCAGAGAAGAAGTAAAAAAAATGGTCGCAGCCATTGAAGAAAGCGGTTGGGACGGCGAATGGTTCTTACGTGCTTACGACGCAGACGGCAACAAAGTCGGTTCCAAAGAATGTGAAGAGGGACAGATTTATATTGAACCTCAGGGCTTCTGTGTATTGGCAGGTGTCGGCGTAGAAAACGGTCTTGCTAAAAAAGCATTGGATTCCGTAAAAGAAAAACTGGATACCAAATATGGTATTGTGCTTTTGCAGCCACCATATACAAGATACTATGTAAACCTTGGTGAGATTTCTTCTTATCCACCGGGATACAAAGAAAATGCCGGTATCTTCTGTCACAATAACCCTTGGATTTCCGCTGCTGAAACACAGATTGGACGCGGTGACAGAGCTTTTGAAATTTACCGCAAAACCTGCCCGGCTTATTTAGAAGAAATCAGTGAAATCCATCGCACCGAACCGTATGTCTATTCCCAGATGATTGCCGGAAAAGATGCTAAGACATTTGGTGAGGCGAAAAACAGCTGGCTCACAGGAACTGCCGCCTGGACCTTCTTAAATGTATCCCAATTCATTTTGGGTGTTGAACCAACCTTAAAAGGATTGAGCGTGAATCCATGTATTCCGAAAAACTTTGGTGACTTTACAATTACGCGTACATTCCGCGGTATTGAATACAACATTGAAGTAAAGAATCCGAATAACGTTGAAAAGGGTGTAAAAGAATTGATTGTCGACGGACAAAGTCTTGGACAGACAACCGTAATTCCATATGACGCATCCAAAAAACAAGTTTTTGTAACCGTACAAATGGGATAATAAAAATTAAAAAGTACCTGCCGTGCAGTAAACCACACGGCAGGTCCTTTTTTCCTTATTCTTTTAGCTCCACTGAGCATCAAACAATTTCTTATAAAATCCATTTGCAGCTAACAGTTCTTCATGATTTCCCTGCTCCACGATTTTTCCATCCCGCATCACAAGAATCACATCTGCTTCCTGAATGGTTGACAAACGATGCGCCACCAGAAAACTCGTTCTACCCTGCATCATCGTAGCAAACGCTTTCTGAATCCTCATCTCGGTGCGCGTATCAATGGATGAAGTTGCCTCATCCAAAATCAGCATTGGCGGCAGACAAAGCATTACTCTTGTAATACATAACAACTGTTTCTGTCCTGCCGACAAACTTCCGCCATCTTCACCAATCACGGTATCATAACCGTTTGGAAGTCTCTTAATAAAACTGTGTGCATGACTTGCCTTTGCCGCTGCTAACACTTCATCGTCCGTCGCATTCTCACGCCCCATCACGATATTTTCCCGGATGGTTCCCTGCTTTAACCACGTTTCCTGAAGCACCATACCATAATTAGCACGAAGGCTCTCTCTCGTCACTTTCCGGATATCTTTTCCACTTACTTTAATTGCACCGGAATTTACATCATAAAACCGCATCAAGAGATTAATTAACGTCGTTTTACCACAGCCGGTAGGACCAACAATTGCTACACGCTGTCCGGGCTTTACCTGTAAATTAAAATGCTCAATCAATTTCTGATTCGGCTCATAAGAAAAATACACATCTTCAATTTCCACTTTTCCATCTGCTTTGCCAAGCTTTATGGCATCTTCTGAATCCGGAATCTCCGGTGTTTCTTCAATCAACTCAAGCACTCGTCCGGCACAGGCAATCGCATTTTGAAGTTCTGTCACGACACCTGAAATTTCGTTAAACGGTTTTGTATACTGGTTTGCGTAACTTAAGAAACAGGAAAGCTGCCCAACCGAAATACCGCCCTGAATTGCGAAAAAAGCACCAAACACACCAACTGCCGCATACACAAGCGCATTGACAAAACGAGTGGACGGATTGGTAATGGATGAGAAAAAGGTTCCCTGAAGCGAATACTTAGAAAGACGGTCATTAATTTCATCAAAACGGTCTCCTACTTCATTCTCCTGTCCAAATGCCTGAACTACTTTCTGGTTGCCTATCATTTCTTCAATCAGCGCCGTCTGCTCCCCTCTGGTCTCTGACTGCATACGAAACATCTGATATGTTCTTTTCGCAATAAACGCTGCCACAAACAGAGATACCGGTGTCAAAACCACAACGACTAATGCAATCGGTACACTGACACTAAGCATAAAGCCAAGCGTTCCTAAAATCGTAATTACACCGGTAAACAACTGGGTAAATCCCATCAACAATCCGTCGGCAAACTGGTCGGCATCCGCAATAACACGGCTCACAATTCCACCATAAGAATGACTGTCAATGTAACTAAGCGGAAGTATCTGAATTTTCTCAAAAGCATCCGTACGGATATCACGCACAACACTGTAAGTGATTTTGTTATTGGCAACATTCATCACCCACTGTGCCGCCATCGTAAGCAAAATAGCAATTCCGATTTTCACACAAATGTGATAAACACCGGCAAAATCAACTTGTCCTTTTCCTACAATCAAATCCACTGCTTGTCCGGTAAGAATCGGCACGTAAAGGGTAAGCACAACCGTAATCAGCGCCAGTACAAGAGAAACAATCAGGAAAAACCGGTAGCGGCGGATATAATGCAGCACCTTTTTTATCGTTTCCTTCTGCGTCATGACTATCTTGCCCCCTTTCCGTATTGGGATTCATAAATTTCCCGGTAGACCTCACAGGAATCAATCAGCGTATCATGCGTTCCCATTCCTACAATCACGCCATCATCAAGCACAACAATCTTATCTGCATTTCGCACCGAAGCCGCACGCTGGGAAACAATAAAGAGTGTCATATCTTTTAATTCTTCGCGAATTGCCTTTCTAAGAGCGGCATCCGTTGCATAATCAAGTGCCGAGGCACTATCATCCATAATCAATATTTCCGGTCTTCTCACCAATGCTCTGGCAATTGTCAGACGCTGTTTCTGTCCGCCGGAGAAATTTCGCCCTCCCTGCTCCACAACCGAATCCAGTCCATCCGGTTTTCCAAGAACAACTTCTTTTGCCTGAGCAATTTCAAGCGCCTTCCACATTTCCTCTTCCGTTGCATCCTTTTTGCCCCATTGCAGGTTGGAGCGGATGGTTCCTTCAAACAAAACGGCTTTCTGAAGCACAACACCAATCCGGTTTCTCAACAAGGCAAGTGACTGCTTATGAACCTCTACGCCATCAACAAGTAATTTACCGGATGTAATATCATAAAATCTCGGGATCAAATGAACTAACGATGTTTTTCCGGAACCGGTACCACCGATAACGCCAACGGTCTCTCCCTTTTTCACGGAAAAATGAATATCGGTAAGGGATTCCGTATGGGTTCCCGGATAGACAAGACCGACATGTTCAAATGAAACAGCAATGTCGCCATCCCCCGGCTTTGTCTCCTCATTCGGCGTAGAAAGTCCCGGTTCTCTCTCAAAGACTTCCTGCACACGGTCACCACAGGCAATCGCTTTATTTACCATAACAATCATGTTTGCCAGTTTGATTAATTCTACCAAAATCTGTGCCGTATAATTAACTAACGCAACCACCTGTCCCTGAGACAAATAACCGGCATCTACTTTCAGCGCACCAATCCAGATTAACGCAATTACTCCGACATTGATAATCAGATAGGTAATCGGGTTTGTAAGTGCGGAAACTCTTCCCACTACCATCTGGAACTTATTTAATGCCTGATTTTCTTCCGCAAATTTTTCCTTCTCCTGTTCCTGCTTATTAAAAGCACGCTGCACACGGACACCGGACAAATTCTCACGGGTTCTTCCTAACAGTTTATCAAGTGCCTCCTGCACACGGCGGTACATCGGAATACTGACAAACATCACACCGAAAATAACGATTGATAATAATGGAATGACAACTACAAAAACAAGCGCAGCCTTGACATCAATTGTAAACGCCATAACCATCGCACCGAGCACTACAAACGGCGAACGCAAAAACAAACGAAGTGCCATATTAACAGCTGCCTGTAACTGGTTCGTATCACTTGTCAAACGGGTAATCAATGTAGAACTTCCTACCTGGTCAACATCTCCAAACGATAAGGACTGAATATGACGGAACAACGCCTGTCTCAGTCCGGCGGCAAATCCCACAGCTGCTTTCGCCGCAAAATACTGCGCCACAAGAGCAGCGGTCAAACCAACCGCTGCCAAAAGAACCAATATACCTCCCATCCATCCAATAAAACCATAATCTCTGCTTCCGATTCCATGGTCAATAATTGCTGCCATAACAAGCGGTACAAATAATTCTAACGTCGCCTCAAACAATTTAAACAACGGGGCGAAAATACACTCTTTTTTGTATGAACTTAAAAACTTAAATAACTGCTTCACACTTTCCTCCTAGTGGTAAATTTTCGTCTCCCTGCATTGCTAACTGTGCTTTTACAAGTCGATAATAAATACCTCTCTTTGCAATCAATTCTTCATGAGACCCCACTTCCGCAACACGATGTCCGTCAATTACAACAAGTCTGTCTGCATGTTTTAGCGTTGAAAGACGATGCGCAATCGCAAAGGTAGTACGCCCCTTGGTCAAACGCTCCAATGCTTGTTGTATCATAAATTCACTCTCCGTGTCAAGACTTGCCGTTGCTTCATCTAAAATTAACAGTCTAGGTTCATTCAAAATTGCTCTCGCAATCGCAATCCGCTGTCTCTCTCCACCGGACAAACTGTGTCCTTTTTCTCCCACATATGTATTATAGCCATCCGGCGTCTGTGATATAAATTCATGTGCATTTGCCGTTTTTGCCGCCATTATTACTTCTTCTAACGAGGCATCCGGTCTGGCAAAACGGATATTTTCAAGAATTGTCCCGGAGAATAAAAATGTCTCCTGTAACACCACACCAATTTGTGAATGAAAATAATCCGACTGGATTTCCTTTATATTATGCCCATCGACCAATAATTTACCATCATCCACCTCATAAAGACGCATAATCAGATTGATAATCGTAGACTTTCCGGTTCCGGATGCGCCTACAATACCAATCATTTCCCCTTTCTTTATCGTAAGATTCAAATCTTCCAAAACCGGCTGATACGATTTGTAACCAAACGAGGCATGCTCAAACCGGATTTCTCCTTCCACATCAAGGCGAATCGGCTTTTGCACATCCTCAATAAAAGGTTCCTGTGTCAAAACATCATTGATTCTTTCCATACTGCTAATCAGATTCATCAGTTCCCTCGGCATATTTGTCATCCAATTTAGGTACATATATAAAAGCTGTGTATATGTTACAAACTGTAGCAGTTCACCGGTCGTCATCCTGCCGCCTAATACATCCAATCCACCAAAATAAATCACAAGGAACACACCAGCTCCCATCAAAAGGCTTACCATCGGCATAAACACAGCCCAAAACACTTCATTTTTTGTCTGTACACGACAGAACTCATCCGTAAGCATATTAAATTTATCTCGCTCATTTTCTTCTTTTCCATAGGATTTCACCACGCGCATACCGGATATCACATCCTGCAAACTGCTGTTTACCTCATCGCTCTTCTTAAACTGCAAATGAAACCGTCTGTGAATATTCTTTCGGAACGCATACGTCACAAATACTGCCGCCGGAATGAAAACAAACGCAAGCAGTGCAAGTTTTACATTGAGTAACACCATAAAAATAATGTCACAGGCAAAAATAAAACAGACCGTAAACATATTACAGAAAGTTCGCTCCATAAATTCACGAATCTTTCCCGTATCAAAAACAATTCGGTTCATCAATTCGCCCGGCCTTCTGTCATTGATAAAATTCAGCGATAAAATCTGAATGTGGGAAAACATCCGCTGCCGCAAATCTTTTGAAATAGTTGCGCCTAAAACCGTACAGTAATACGTTTTTAAAATGTTAATCACAACAATTCCGACACTTAACAAAAACATGATGCCAAGGCAGATAAAAGCGGTTGAAATTCCACCCTCTCTGCGTTTCAAAACATCGTCCACCAAATGCTTTTGTATTTCCGGATTCAAGAGTGTCACAACGGCAGCCAGAATCATTAACACAATGATCCCCGCAAACTTTCTCTTATACGGTGCCGCCATTTTCAAAAAGCCTTTCCAGAACCCGCCCTCTTTGGAGCAATGCGGACAATATTTCGTACCCGGTATCGCATGGTGGCATTTCGGACATATTTTCTCGTATTCCGTACTGACTACCTCTTCCTCTCTGCCGGATGCCAGAATATGGATTCCTCTGGCAATGTAAGCATAACGCGATAAATGTCTCGCCGAATAATGAACAATGTGCTTTGGCACACCGTCAAAATTGATTACTAAAAGTCCGCCACCGATTTTTGCCTCTGCTTTTACATCGATACATTTGGAAACATCGTATTCCTGTTTGATACTGCCCTTTTCCACAACAAAAAGTCTGCGGTTTGTGACAATAAAAAAGGAGTCTTCCAAAAAATTTCCGGCATCATCAATATCGACCGGAACCGCATAGTAAATGCGTTCATTGTCCGTAAGCGAAATAACCTGCTCTGCCTCTTTTGGCAGTTCATATCTTAAAATCATACTGCTACCTCAAACTTTCTATCCTACAAGAACAAATCCAGTTTTCTTTGTTCCTTCTGCGAAAGAGCAAATACATCCCGTATCTCAAACCGGTTTTCATCCAAATCAGTGATGAGAAGACGGCAGTCACTTAACCGAACCACCGCATTACTTCCCATGTTAATCGTAAAGCGACACTCCCCACGGTCGGTCATAACATGAAAATAGGCATAACCATACTCATCCTTGATATCCAGAATCTTCTGAATTACCGGGGTAAAATAATGAAGATTTAACTGCTCCAAAAGCATTTTTCTCGTTTTCTTATCTACCTCTTTGATATTTTTTATTACCCCAATTTCATGGGAGCGTTCTTCTACCGTCCGAATCGAAAGAAAAGAATCCGGCTCAGTAAATGGAAACAGGCGAATCACCTGAATCCTATCCCACTTCTTTCCCTCGTAAGAAAGAGATAAAAAGCCGCCCTCTGTTCTCTCAAAAACAGCATTGTCCTGATTCAGATAGTGAATTGCCGTCATTTCCTCGACTTCATTTTCCATATTTGTGATGACTTGATTTTCACTCATAACGATTCCCCTTTCAAAGCCAGTGATTTCGTCTGTAACTCCATCAGTTTATAATAAATTCCCTGTTTCTTTTCCAATTCCTTATGCGTACCCTCTTCGACGATTTTTCCACCATCAATTACAACTAAATGGTTCGCATCCCGCAGTGTGGAAAGGCGGTGTGCAATGGACAATGTCGTCCTTCCCTTCACCAGATAATTGAGTGAATTTTGGATTGCTTTCTCGGTTTCCGTATCCACACTTGCCGTCGCTTCATCTAAAATCAAAATTTTCGGATTTGCTAAAATTGCTCTGGCAATCGAAATCCTCTGTTTTTCACCGCCCGACAAGTCTTTACCCGATGCTCCAATCACGGTATCATAACCATCCGGCATATTGGCGATAAATTCATGCGCACTTGCTAAAATTGCAGCCTGCACTACATCTTCTCTCGTCGCCTCCGGATTCGCATAAGCGATGTTGTCCGCCACCGTTCCCATAAAAATATAAGTGTCCTGTGATACCATCGCCACATTTTTCCGTAAATCATGAAAAGCTAATTCCTTTACCGGAATACCATCCAGATAAATTTCTCCCTCATCCACATCATAAAGACGCGAAATCAAATTTACAAGCGTCGTTTTTCCGGCACCGGAACGCCCCACAATGCCAAGCATTTCACCGGGATTTACATGAAGGCTGATATCTTTCAAAGCCGGATGATTTGTCTCGTAGCCAAAACTCACATGAGAAAGTGTAATTTCTCCCTTTGGATTTTTAATCTGCTTCGGATTTTCCACTTCTTCAATCTCTGGAATGGCATCCATAATTTCAAACATGCGTTGGGCAGCATTGATACTGTCCGACCACATCTGAAATACACGGGAGAAGAAATTCATCGGTCCGTTTAACTGCCCCACATAACCAACAAACGTAATCAAAACACCAAGTTCCACGGTATGCGTATTCAGAAGCAGAATCACACCGACAATCCAAACCCAGATATTTGAAATCTCCTGCACTAAATTATATAAAATCGTAAATTTATTATTGTATTTTACAATGCGTATTTCCGCCTCTTTCAGACGCTCATTTGGCGCTTTGAAACGCTCTTTTTCCTGCTTTTGCTGTCCGAAAGCTTTTACCACACGAGAACCGGTCAAATTGTCATTGACACGGTTATTTACCGCACGCTCTGCCCGATGGCGTCTACCAAACAAACTCCACAATTTCGGCTTTAATTTCACGCTCATAAAAACTAACAGTGGCAGCAGAATACAGGCTACCAGTGCCATCTGCCAATTCAAACGGAACATAACCGTAAACGTAGCAAGAATGGTAAAGCCATGCACAAATATGTACGGAAATCCATCTAAGAAAAAGTCGGTCACACGGTTTGCATCACTTAACACACGTGTCATAAGTCCACCGGTCTGCTTGCTTGTAAAAAATCCAAGTGACAATCTTCCCATATTGGAAAATACATCCTGCTTCATGTCACGCACAGTCGCTGCAACCACCTGTGCCATCAAAGTTCCCTGTACCAACTGGACGCCCTGCTGTACAAGTTTTGACAATACCATTACAAGCACAAGCATCAAAAGAGCAAAACCATACCTCCCGATTTCACTTTGTGAAACTTTTCCCGGCAGAATCTCATCATACAATACCGTACCGCTTAAATAAGGCCATACAAGATTCAATCCGGCCGCCAGAAAATAGCAGGCAAAAATAATAATAACCTTAAAACGGTACTGAAGAAAATATTTCATCGTTCTTCCAAAAATCGAACGTTTATTCATGCACTTCGGACAGATTTTTCTTTTTGGATCCGGGTACATCGTTCCACACTTTGGACAATACTGTGCTTTCTGCTCCTGAATATCCGCAGACGCTTCCACTTCTTCTGCTTCCTCTGGATATTTTTTTATCTTATTATAACTTTTACGAAACAAATTCATCTGTTCAAAATACAGATTTGTCAGCGCCGCTAATAAAAGTGGTTTGCCCTTATAATCAATTGTGACTAGATTTGTCGCGAGCTGCTTTTCCACTCTCATATGCGAAGTATCCGCCAAATCAAACCATTCCAGCATGTATTCTTTTTCATCCTCTGCATACTGCATATCTGCCGTCTTCGTTCCACGGAAATAGCGAACCGTCATCTGTTCATGGCGGCTCTTGGCAACGCCGATTTTCGTACTTGTCAAGAACAAATATCCACTGATATATTCCGAATCAAAAGATAAATCAAACGGACAAACATCTAAAATATCATCGGATTTTATTTGATATGCCAAAAGCGTATTTAATACCTGCTTTGGCAGTTGATTTTTCTTCATGATAATTCCCCCTGCTTTCATTAACTACTCTTTTGGCTATTGTAAAGCAGGAAAACAATTCTTGCAATAGATTTTTCTAAACAAACCATGTATCTTTTGCAAAATAAAACCGTGCCTGCCGGCTTACGAAACACCGACAGACACGGTCTGACTTTTTTATCGAATTTCCTGCCTATGAATGATATCACAAATCACACCGGCAAGCTCCGGTTTTAATTCTTCTAACGTCACCGGCTGTTGCTGCAAAATTACACTATGACAAGTTGAATTAACAAACTCCACAATCATATACAGCATCAAATCCGGATTACGAAACATCCTTCCTGACTGATCCAAAAGCAAATAATATCTTTGATAAAAACTGTCACCATCTTCATTATTCTCCAACAAAAGTGCCTTCTGAAAAACTCCCCAGCTTAAATTTTTTGAAATAAATTTCAATAAATTTTTGTTCTGGTTCAATTGATTAATAACAGAATTAATCAAAAAGATTACATGGTCTTCCAATGAATCCAGCTGCACCCGGTTCATCTCCTCTAATGCACGGCAAAACACCTGTCTCGCCTTATCCGCAATCAATTTGTCGCGGATATCAAATTTATCTTTGAAATAAAGATAAAATGTTCCTTTTGCCATATTTGCCTTTTTAGCTATATCGGAAATGGATGTGTCATTTATTCCCTTCTGCGTAAATAGAGTAAATGCTGCCATCAGCAGAGAATCTCTCTTTTGCTTTTTCTTATCATCCAATTTTCCCATACAAAATCACCTAGTCCTCTTTTTCAATGGCTGCTGTCTCAATGACAAATTTCACTTCACCATTCATAGAACCGTGAAGACCACTGAAGCTCTTATAATCTTTTCCAACTTCACAAACGGCTTTCAGACGGTCAATCAAACCTTTGACATCATCTTCATATGTGTCATTGATTTTTTCAATACCATCCTTATTAAACTCGCTCATTCCATCGGCTAATTTCTTGCTTCCATCTTTCAGTTTACCACTCGCTGTATCCAGTTTGCCAACACCTGTTGACAATTTTCCGGCAGCACTCTTTAAGGATTTGCTTCCCTTGTCTAACTTCTTCACACCGCTGCCTACCGTTTTAATGCTCTTTTTCAATGTCTTTCCGGATTTCACAAGTTTCTTTGACGCACTCTTTAACTTCTTATTGTTCTTTGCCAGTGTATCGCCGCCCTCTTTCAATGTCTTCACACTGGAAACCAATGTCGGCATACTGGTTTTTAATTTTGTAGAAGCTTCTGTCAAAGTTGAGGAGTTTGCAGACAATTTATCCAAGCTGTCCATTACTGTTGCTACGCTGCCGGATACTTTTTCAGCACCAACTTTTAAATCACCGGTTGTGGAAGTTGCCTGTTTCATTGCCTGAATTGCCTGTTTCTGTCCGGCAAGTACCTGCTCTAACGTTGCAACTGTTGTTGCGTCAGCACCGGTCGCTTTCAATTTCTTTAACAGTAAATCCGTAGTCTCATACGTTTTTTCCAAACTTGCCAGATTGGTATTTAACGATGTCACACCATCACTAACCGCTTTTGCTCCGGATTTCAGTGCTGTAACATTCTGTTTTGAACCAAGCTTGTCAACACTGCCAGTGTAGGTCTTCAAGCCGGTGTCAAAACTCTGAATCTGAGTCGGAATATCCTTTACGGATTTATAAAGCAGGGCACATCCATTTGTAATTTTTGCTGCGCCATCTACATAACTTGCAGTTCCTTTTGCAAATGTTGTTACACCATTTGCATAATCGGTAACGCCTTTTACTAATGTCGGAGCACCTTTTGCCAGTGTGCTGATCCCATTTGCCAACTGGTTTACGCCCTCTTTCTGGAATTTCTTCACAGAAGTGTTAAGCTCTCCCATTTTGCTGTCAAACAATTTCAAATTATCATACAAATCATCGGAACCATCAACTAATTTGTCAGAAGCATCGGTCAAATCATTCAGTTTTTCTTCCAAATCATCTAACTCATCTACATCGTCTAAATCCAAATCATTCAAAAGACTTGCACTTCCGTAGGTAAATGTATTACCAATTGTAAAATCTTTTGCATCGGCTGTTACCGTAAAATCGGATGGGATTTTATCTGCCATATCATCACTCAAATCTAAGTTCTCAGCCATTCCGGGAACGCCCATGCCAATAATCATCTGATTATCACCATCATTGACTACTCTTGCATTATCCACTTCGACATTTTCAAAATGGTCAGAAGAGAGAACCATTGCGGTCACCATAACAAATGGTGTATAAATTGTTGTTTCTTTACCATCAATTTTTTTCTTCCGGCTAGACTTATTCGTATAGCTAACATGGATTTCCACTTTACCGCTTTTACCAAGCATATCTTTTGCTGCGATTTCTTTTCCATCCAATTTGTAAGTAATCTTCATATCAACCGGAAGTTTTTCATCCGATTCACCCTGATAGTAAATATCTTTTCCGGCGCCGCTCCAGTCAACGTCCTTACCATTCTGTTTGAATGTCTCATCTCCTTTGACATTTGAGATGTTTTTCAAATCGGAAATATCATTAATGGTTCCGGTTGTTTCATTTGCGCCCTTCAGCCAGTCCGATACGGTAATCTTGGATACCGACCCATCGGCTGCTGCATTAACATAAACTGATTCCTGTTTTTTGATTTTTTTCGCTTCTACAAAGGAGCTGTTGCACACTACCATACCAAAACTAAGCACAGCACACATTGTACATTGTAAAGTTTTTTTCAATTTCTTATTCATAGTCATCGTCCCTCCAAACTAATAATCAATTTTCCGCATATCCCATGTGGTCTTGCAAATCCATTTATCAAACACTGTCAGCATCGCCGGCAGAACAAGAATAACAACGATTGTACTAATTACTGCCCCTCGGGACAACAACGTACAAATTGACTTAATCATATCAATACTTGACGACATCGTCACGCCGAATGTTGAAGCAAACAAACACATACCACTTATCATAATGGACTTAATTGAAGTCTTGTGTGCAATATCGATTGCTTCCTTCTTACTCTTTCTTCGTACCACACGCTCTTTATGATAACGGCTCGTCATCAAAATTGCGTAATCTACAGTCGCACCGAGCTGAATCGTACCGATTACGATACTTGCCACAAACGGCAGCGACTCGTGTGTATAAAATGGCACTGACATATTTAAGAATATCGCAAACTCAATTACCATAACCAAAATGACCGGAATCAAAATGGACTTAAAGGTAATGAGAATTATAAGGAATATCGCAGCAACCGAAACATAGTTTACATTTACTAAGTCGATATCGGTTACATCCTGCAAATCCTTTGTCAATGGTGCCTCACCAATCACCATCGAATCTTTGCTGTATTTCTTAACAATCTTATTTATATCAGCAATCTGTGAATTTACCTCGTCTGTTGCTGCTTTATAGTCGGAGCAGACAAAGGCAATCTCATAGTTATCACTCTTTAGTTTAGATTCCAGTTTCTTCGGAATCATACTGCTTGGAACGCTGACCCCCTTAAAGGAATCAATTCCGAGTGCCCATTTAACACCTTTCACATCCTCAATTTTCTTTAACATTTCACTCTTTTCTTTGGATGCCATACCATTTTTCATCAATACGATATGGGTGCTGTTCATATTAAATTTCTCTTCGAGTTTTTTATTTGCAACGGCAGAATCCAGTGACTGTGGAAGTGCCCCCGCAATATCATAGTAAATTTCGTAATTGCTGTTTCCGTACATCGCAGGTCCCAGTAACACTAAAAATAATACTAAGACAACCGGCCATCCCTTTACAATCTTTTTCGATAAACCATCGAGATTTGGAATTAGATTCTTATGGGTGGTTTTATCGATTGCTTTATCAAAGCATAGAATCAAAGCCGGCAAAACAGTCAAACATACGATAACGCCGATGATAACACCTTTTGCCATAACAAGACCTAAATCCATACCTAATTTAAAGGTCATGAAACAAAGTGCAGCAAATCCGGCAATTGTTGTAATCGAACTACTGGTAACGGAAGTAAATGTATTGGAAATCGCATGTGCCATTGCACGGTTTTTATCCCCGTCATACCTGACTTTATTGGCTTCATAACTTTCCAAAAGGAAAATGGAATAATCCATCGTTACACCAAGCTGTAAAATCGCTGTCAGCGCCTGAGTAATATAGGAAATTTCTCCAAATACCATATTCGTTCCCATGTTATAGACAATCGCCATACCGATACCAAGCAAAAAGATAAATGGTGTTACCAGGGAATCCATCGTCAGTAACAAAATGAGAAGCGAAAGCACCGCTGCTACAACAACATAAATCGGCATCTCTGCCATCGCCAGATTTTTAATATCGGTAACGACACCGCTCATACCACTGATAAATGCCTGTTTCTTTACAATACCACGCATCTCGGTAATCGCATCCATCGTTGAATCTGCCGATGTTGTATTGTCAAACAAGGCAATCATCATCGTTGCGTTTCCATTAAACAAGCCCTCTCGAAGTTTATCCGGGAGCATCTCTGTCGGAACTGTGATATCCATTGCATCATCATACCAGATGACATCCTCCACATGATTTACTTTTTTCAATTTTTCTTTGAGAGCTACAATGTCCTTTTTCTCCATGTCTTCTACAACAACCATGGAAAAGGCTCCCATCCCGAACTCATCTACCATCGTATCCTGTCCGGATACTGTCTCAAGGGAGTTCGGAAGATAACTTAACAAGTCATAGTTAATTCGCGTTGACACATAACCAATTGTCGCAGGGATTAACAATAAAAATGCGATAATCAGGACAACTGCTTTGTGTCTGGTAAGCCATTTGCCAAACTTAATTACCATCGTGCACGCCTCCTACTTTTTGATAAAAAATTTCAAAAATGACCATCAGTCACTTTAACTATATGCAGTGTAACACAAAAATGACCAACGGTCAACCATTTATTTAAAAAATTATTGAATCGACACGATTCGTCACAAAATGCATATATTACCAATATACAGTTACGGAGGAAGTCAGCAGATGAATCGAGTTCGTAAAGCGGTTTTTTCAGAAGCAGTGCATAAACAAGGAATTTTAGGAAAGGGCATCGGGATTGCGATTGTTGACACCGGACTTTTTCCGCATCCGGATTACCGCTCACGCATCACCGGATGGTACGATGCTCTCTATCAAAAGCCTGCGCCTTATGACGACAACGGCCACGGAAGCCACGTTGCAGGGATTGCCGCCGGAGCAGGAACCTTTTCTCATGGAAAATACAAAGGCATCGCACCGCAGGCAAATCTAATTGGGGTTAAAGTGTTAAACAGTAAAGGCAACGGCACCATTCATGACATCATGAATGGGCTTCAGTGGATTCTTAAAAATCAGGAGCGCTTAAAAATCCGCATTGTTAATATTTCCATTGGTACCAATGACCGGCATGCCTATCCCGAAGACAGTGCTTTTGTCCGCAAAGTTAATCAGCTTTGGGATGCCGGTATTATCGTGGTTGCTGCGGCCGGTAATCAGGGACCTGACCCGCAGACTATTAGCGCGCCCGGCAACTCCCGAAAAATTATCACCGTTGGCTCGTATGATTTTGCCGAAAGAACCGATGTAATTCCTTCCTCTCACTC
>ENA-OPVK01000910-OPVK01000910.1-human-gut-metagenome-genome-assembly--contig:-NODE-910-length-19588-cov-2.572723_pt1 | contig 19588 bp, 17 predicted proteins | sample MGYA00241495_ERZ501982 | MGnify/ENA primary metagenome ERZ501982 (study PRJEB25962, sample SAMEA2042002) | human gut metagenome | biome: human gut; feature: human-associated habitat; material: faeces...
TGTAGCCGTATCGGTCGATATACTGGAAGTCGTACCGTTTCGAACCGTTCTCCTCGCGTACCTTTATAATAAAGCCCTTGTTGATTTTGGGCGGAATATACATGGCGTCCTCTTCGATTTTACCCGTGAAGATTTCGTAAGGGCGTCCATCCTGCAGGCCGACGAAGGCGATCCAGTTTTCGTTGCCGTTTTTGAAACGCACGATGTCCGCCGGGATCGATTTGGGGCGTTTGAGAATGGTCTGCCCGTTCTCCTCTTTTGCCGCTTTTTTCTTCTTATCGATCAGTACGCCTTCGCGGCAGCCGTCGCGGTAAACCGTTACCCCTTTGCAGCCGCACTCCCAGGCCGTGCGATATACGTCCGCTACGAGTGCTTCGGAAACGTCGTTCGGCAGATTGACCGTCACCGAAATCGAGTGATCGACCCACTTCTGAATTTCGCCCTGCATCTTGACTTTGGCCACCCAGTCGATGTCGTTGGCCGTCGCGCCGTGATAGGGCGATGCGGCTACCCACCGGTTGAGCTCATCGTCCGATATGTCTTGCAGTTTCGAGGTATCGTATCCGTTGGCTTCGAGCCATTTGACGAAGTTGTGGTGATAGACGTTGTACTCTTCGAACTTTTCGCCCATATCGTCCACGAAAGCCACTTTGGCATCCTGGTCCGAAGGGTTGATCTTGCGGCGACGCTTATAGACGGGACGGAAAACCGGTTCGATGCCCGACGTGGTTTGGGTCATCAGGCTGGTGGTGCCGGTCGGGGCGATGGTCAGACAGGCAATGTTGCGGCGTCCGTACTTCTTCATCTCCTCGTACATTTCCGGGTCGGCTTCGCGCAGGCGGTTGATGAACGGATTGTTCTTTTCGCGTTCTGTATCGTATACCTCGAATGCGCCGCGTTCTTTGGCCATTTCTACGGAGGAGCGATAGGCGTTGAGTGCCACCGTCTTGTGTACTTTCTCCGAGAACTCGGTTGCCTCTTCAGTACCATAACGCAATCCCAGGGCGGCAAGCATGTCGCCTTCTGCCGTGATGCCTACACCGGTACGGCGGCCTTGGGCGCTTTTCTTGTAAATTTTCTGCCACAAAACGCGTTCTGTATGTTTCACGTCTTCGCTTTCGGGGTCGGCATCTATCTTGCTCATGATGCGCTCTATCTTCTCCAGTTCAAGGTCGATGATGTCGTCCATGATGCGTTGGGCCAAAGCTACATGCTTCTTGAATAGCTCAAAGTCAAAATAGGCGTCCGGCTTGAACGGATTGACTACGTATGAGTAAAGGTTGATGGCGAGCAGACGGCAGGAGTCGTATGGGCACAGTGGAATTTCACCGCATGGATTGGTGGATACGGTACGGTAGCCCAGGTCTGCATAGCAGTCGGGCACGGATTCCTTTAATATGGTATCCCAGAACAATACACCGGGTTCTGCCGATTTCCATGCATTGTGCACAATCTTTTTCCATAATGCGGATGCGTCAATGTCTTTTTGGAATGCCGGCTCTGTGGCGTCAATCGGATATTGCTGTGTATATGGTTTGCCTTCGATGGCGGCCTGCATGAAGTCGTCGGTCAGTTTTACGGAGACGTTGGCTCCGGTCACTTTGCCCTCAGTCATCTTGGCATCGATGAAGGCTTCCGAGTCGGGATGTTTGATGGATACGCTGAGCATCAGTGCGCCGCGGCGTCCATCTTGAGCTACTTCGCGTGTAGAGTTTGAATAGCGCTCCATGAAGGGGACCAAGCCGGTGGAGGTCAGTGCCGAGTTCTTTACCGGTGAACCTTTCGGACGGATATGGGATAAGTCGTGTCCCACGCCGCCACGGCGTTTCATCAGCTGTACTTGTTCTTCGTCTATCTTGAAGATGGCACCATAAGAATCCGCTTCGCCGTCCACACCGATAACAAAACAGTTGGACAGAGAGGCTACCTGATAGTTGTTTCCAATTCCGGTCATCGGGCTTCCTTGCGGAACAATGTACTTGAAGTGGTCGAGCAAGCCGAAAAGTTCCTCTGAACTTAATGGATTGGGATATTTGGCCTCGATGCGGGCTATCTCATTGGCTATTCGCCAATGCATGTCTTCCGGAGACTTTTCGTAAATATTTCCGAAAGAATCTTTGACTGCATATTTGTTTACCCAAACTCTGGCAGCCAACTCGTCGCCTTGGAAGTATTTTAAAGATTCTCCGTAGGCTTCGTCATAAGAATAATTTTTCTTTTCCACAATGTTGTATCTCTTAGGATTAGTTACAAATAAGTAAAGTTGTAGAAGTTGTACTTATCGTTAACAAATGCATTTGCAAAGCTATGAATGTTTTTCAACTTGGCAAAATTAAAATGAATGTTTTTATTAACCGGTGGATAGTTTTCTGTTGATTTGCTCTAATTTGTTGGTTTGTAGTGTTTTAATACTTTTAATAAACAAATAAGTTTTCCAAAACAGAATTTATTAACAACTTATTTAGCTGAAAGATTCTCGGTTTAGTTAAACACGAGGTTGCTTTTGTCTGCTCATAAAGATAATAATTGTTCATTTCTTGTTGAAAAGATGGCTTTTGTCCCGGATATATGATGATAAAAAAGTGTGGACTCTTGAATGGATTGTTCGTGGATTACATTATCTTTGCAAAAAAAGAAAGAATGGAAAGCTTGAAACAAAGGAGAACAATCCGAAAATACCAGCAGAAGGATATTTCTGCTGATTTGTTAAATGATTTGCTTGAAACCTCTTTCCGGGCTTCTACAGTCGGAAACATGCAGGTTTATAGTGTGATTGTGACGCGTGATGCAGAGCGTAAAGCCAAACTGGCGCCTGCACATTTCAATCAGCCGATGGTTCAGACGGCGCCGGTAGTGCTTACTTTCTGCATAGATTTGCGCCGCTTCAGCAAGTGGTGTGAGCAACGTAAGGCTGAGCCGGGATACAACAACTTTGAGTGGTTTGTGACGGGGGCTGTCGATACCTTGCTGGTGGCACAGACTTTTTGCGTGGCTGCCGAGAAGAAGGGGTTGGGCATTTGCTATCTGGGAACTACCACTTACAACCCTCAGATGATTGTCGAAGCGTTGAAGTTACCGGAATTGGTGTTTCCCATCACGACAGTCACAGTGGGATGGCCTGCCGAACAGCCGGAACAAGTGGACCGTTTACCGCTGGAGGCCATTGTACACGAAGAGTTTTATCATGATTATACTCCTCAGGACATTGACCGGTTGTATGCCTATAAAGAATCGCTTCCTGAGAACAAGCAGTTCATCTTGGAGAACAATAAGGAAACACTGGCGCAGGTCTTTACAGATGTGCGTTATACGAAGAAAGACAGTGAGGCAATGTCGGAGAATCTTTGGAAGATAATGAAAAAGCAGGGATTCTGAAAATTAGGGATTAAGGATTAGGGATAAGGGATTAAGCTAATACATACTTAGCTATATTTAATCCTTTATCCTTAATCCCTAATCCTTAATTCTTATCCTTTTTTCAGTGCGGCTTGAATCTCGTCGATTTCCGCACGGAATGATTTGTCTACCTCTTTCAGCTCTTTGATGGTTTTGCATGCATGCAATACAGTGGCATGGTCTTTATGTCCAATTAGCGCACCAATTTTTGCAGTAGAGAAGTCTGTATAGTTTTTGGCTAAATACATGGCTATTTGTCGTGCTTGCACCACTTCCCGCTTTCTGGATTTTGTGTGGATGGTGGCTGTTTCCAATCCGAAATGCTTGCATACGGTGTTGATGATTTCATCGACAGTTACTGCTTTGCTTTCACTGTTCACCACCTTGCGTACGATACGTTGCGTCAGTTCCAGGTCTATTTCTTTATTGTATATGGTGGAATGTGCCATAATGGAAATGACGATGCCCTCCAGGTCACGTACACTGTCGCCCACGTTTTCTGCAATATAGTCAATCACTTCTTGGGGGAACTGCAGGCCGTCACGGTGTATCTTGTTGCGCAGAATGTTCTTGCGGAGCTCTACGGTAGGTTTCTCCAGCTCAGCTACCATTCCCCATTTAAAACGTGTGATCAGAGGCTCTTCCATGCCTTGTAGCAATACCGGTGCACGGTCGGAGGTAAGGATAAGCTGCTTGCCGTTTTGATGCAGATGGTTGAAGATATGGAAGAATGTATTCTGCGTTTTGGTCACGCCGGCAAATTCCTGAATATCATCAATGATTAGAACATCAATGGTCTGGTAGAAGTTGATGAAGTCGTTAGTCGTATTGTTACGTACGGAATCGGTGTATTGCACTTGAAATAGGTGTGCAGATACATACAATACCCTTTTCTCCGGGTATAGTTCCTTGATTTTGGTTCCGATAGCATTGGCAAGATGGGTTTTGCCTACACCTGATGCTCCGTATAGGAACAGCGGATTGAAGATTGTTTTAGCCGGATTGAGAGCGACAGCTTCTGCAACGCTGCGCGACAGCTTGTTGCTGTAGCCTTCGATGAAGGTTTCAAAGTTGTATTCTGGATTAAGGTGCGGGTCAAGTTCGGGGACGGGAATCTGCGGAATCCTTTTGTCCATCACTTGTTTTTGCGGTATGATGGTGCGCTGTGTAGACTCCAGGTCGACGGTTTTCCGCGAACTCTTGTCTACCATTACGTTATACATCAATTTAGTTCCCTCACCAATGACCTTATAGAGAGTCTTGCGCAACAAATCAACAAATTTGTCCTCCAAAAACTCGTAGAAGAACTGGCTGGGCACTTGTACGACCAGCGTTTTGTCTTCATATTTTAAAGGTATAATGGGAAGAAACCATGTTTTGTATGTCTGCTCCGGAACATTGTCTCTGATGATTTCAAGACAGCGATTCCACAGCCCGACATGATCTATTTCACTCATAACGGCTATAAATACATTTATTAATTAAGCATAACTTCTACGATTGCAAAATTGGCAATCTTATTCGAGAAAAACAAATCCTTTTTTTCTTGCGTTTTTAGGAAAAGTAATAAGCTCTTTACTTTCAGCTACTTATCGACTACTATGAGTATATTCCTTATATAGGGTGTATTGCATTTATCTAATACTTTGTCATATAGTGATTTATGTAGCTTTGCGTCTCTTGTTTTCCTTCTGTGTCCAGAGCAGGAAAAAGCCCTTTTTCGCTCCTTGTATAGAGCAAATGAGGGCTTTCCTTTTAATTCCTTTATGGACTTACTATTTAGACAAAATCTATATAATGCCAATCTTTTACTTATCTTTCTTGCCGAATAGGGAGAAATGGACGTATCGTTTCGGATGCGATTTTAAGTCTTCCAATAAACTTGCTGCGTTGGCAGTTGTGGCATTCAGATTATTATATAGAGAAGGATCGTTTAGCAAAAGTCCGATGGTATTGTCTTTCTGGTTCAATTTGTCTGTAATCATTTTTACATTATTCAAAGTTGCGTCTACCTTTTGCATGGCGGCAGCATAATCTATCTCCTTTAAGTTGTTGGAAATGAGTGCAAAGTTGTCTCCAATGGTATTGAGCTTGCCAGTCAGTTGCGGAATGTCATCTTTCATTAGAGTTTGCAACTGGCGGCTTGTGACGGCCATACTTGCTGTTAAATCTTGTACGTTATGCAAGGTTGCAGGGATGGCGGGGTCGGCCAGTATGACATTTAAGGATGCGAGGATAGAATCCAGCTTGGGCAGCATCTTCTCTACTTGCGGCATCATGGTGGCAACTTTTTCCATCATTCCGTTGTTCAGCACGCCGGGGATTGTGTCTCCAATCTGGTATTTCTCCCGTGGGTTATTGGCAAGCAGCAGGTTCATCTTTACGCCGCCAAGCATTTCGGCTGCCAGTTCTGCCGTACTTCCTTTGGGAATGCGCAGCTCTGGGTCAACATCTATTTCGGCAACGACTTTGCCCGGTTGGGTATAGTCGTAGTACAAGTCGCGGACAATACCCACGCGGAAGCCGTCGGCAAAGACCGGGCTGGATTTTGTCAGTCCATTGACATTCTGGAATTTCACGTAGAAATAGCTGGAGGGCTTGAACATATTTATCCCTTTCAGGTAGTTGATGCCGTATACCAATATGCAAAGTGCAGCTATGCCTGCTATTCCTATTCTAACTTCTTTTGTAATATACTTCATGATGTATCTTTTGTTATTTATTTCTGTTCTTTTTAAATTCGCTGATGGCTGTGTTGACGTTTATCTTTTCTCCATTCTTGAACGCAATGATGAATGCGTCCTTGAATTTGTCCGTAATGCTACGTTTGCTGCGCAGCACCTTGTTGTAATCGGGTGATGCGCCGTACGTATATTTGTAGATTCCGCCTTCTTTATAATAATCCACGTCTTTCACTCCTTTCAGTCTTTTGTCATTCTTGGCCAGAGGACGTGAAGAAGTGAGTATCTGTATCTTAAACACGATGCCGCTCTGTTCTGTTTGGGAAACGGCTGCATTTTCTGACCTTTGTGGGCGTTGGGCAGCTTGGTTACTCTCCGCTTGAGGTGCATTATTCTTTTCCGGTGTCGCTGTAGCTGCGTTGCCTTCTTCTTGAACGGGCTCGGGTACATCCTCCGGAAGAATGGTATTGCTGCTTCCGTTCAACCGGATTTCCTGCTCGCGCTTATAGGTGAGGAAAGCGCGGAAGATACCGTTGGCAAGTGAGGTGGTTCCTGCTTCAGTGTTCAGGTACCGTTCCTCTTCCGGTGTGGAGATGAATCCGAGTTCTACGAGTATGCTTGGCATGGCACTGGCCTTCAATACCAGAAAACCTGCCTGATGCACGCCCCGGTCTGTACGTTTGCAGGTTTGGCGGAAATGCTTTTGTACGAGGGAGGCGAGGTGCACACTCTGTGACATGTATTTGTCCTGCATGAATTCGAAGATGATGTAGGACTCCGCTGAGTTGGGATTGAAGCCGGCATACCGCGTCTTGTAGTCGCTTTCGTAGAGGATAACGGCATTTTCGCGCTTGGCTACTTCCAGATTGGCATCCGATTTTGCCAGACCCAGTGTCCAGGTGGAGGCTCCTTTGGCCGTCCGGTTTTTGGCCAGGGCATTGGTATGTATGGAAATGAACAAATCCGCTTTGGCGTTATTGGCAATTTCAGCACGCCGGTCCAGGGGGATGAATATGTCCCGGTCCCGCGTATAGATAACTTTTACATCGGGGCAGTTCTTCTTGATTTGTTTGCCAAGTTTGAGTGCGACATTCAGATTGATATTCTTTTCCTTGGAAATTTTTCCCACTGCACCCGGGTCGTGTCCGCCGTGTCCGGGGTCTATAACGACAACAAAGTCTTTCGCTTCAGCGCTACCACTGCAAAAGGGGGAGATAAGCAGCCCTAAGCATATACTTATATATAATATGTATCGTCTGTATAGTTTCATATAATTGTAGCAAAGACAATGCTTCTTTTTCGCTTGGCAAATGTAGTGGAAATTTATAGAAAACTAATGGTTTATGTTCAGTTTTATTGTTCTTCTTCTCATTTTTAGTGGAATTAATGTCTGTGTTTGAGCAATTAGTGGCTTAATGTATTGATAATATGCGTAACTTTGCGGTGGATAATTAAAATAGCAAATCAAGTATGCTGGTTCGTTTTATAAAGAACTGGACGTTGCCTTTGGCAATGCTTGCCGGTACTTTGGGATATTTCTTTTTTGCAGACATTCCTTTTGTGGCGCCTGCCAAACTTTATGTGAATGGGGTGGTGGCTTTCCTGACTCCGCTTTTGATTTTTTCCCAACTTCTGCTCACTTTCTGCAAGGTGGAGGTGCATGAACTGAAACCCAAATCGTGGCATGGATGGCTACTGCTGTTCCAGACGGTTTCTTGCTTGATTGTTGCGGTATTGTTGGTGTGTTGCCCTATGGAGGAGGTCTACCGGGAAGTGTTTGAAGGTGCAATGGTTTGTCTCATTTGTCCCACTGCAACCGCTGCGGCTGTCATTACCGGTAAACTGGGTGGAAGTGCATCCAGCTTGACGACCTATACGTTGTTGTCCAATCTTCTGGCGGCTGTGGCTGTTCCTTTGGTTTTCCCGTTGGTGGAGCCTCATGCTGACATTACTTTTTTTGTTGCATTCCTGAAAATTCTGAGTAAAGTCTTTCCATTGCTGCTTTGTCCTTTCTTGCTGGCATGGTTTCTGCGTGCGTTTGTGCCGAAGGTGCATCATTTTCTGTTGGGTTTCCATGATGCAGCCTTCTATTTGTGGGCGGTAGCTCTTGCCATTGTCTCAGGGCAGACGGTACGTTCATTGGTCAATAGTGATGCACCGATATTTGTTGAACTGCTGATAGCCCTGGCGGGACTGATAACCTGCTGTATACAATTCTATTTAGGAAAGAGAATCGGCGGCCATTATGGTGAGCGTATCAGCGGAGGGCAGGCGCTGGGGCAAAAGAATACGGTGCTTGCCATCTGGATGGCATATACTTATCTTAATCCGTTATCTTCCGTCGGTCCGGGATCGTATGTGCTGTGGCAGAATATAATCAATAGTTATCAGCTGTGGAAGAAAAGGAAAAATGAGACGGAATAACTACTGAGTATTTTACATCTTATTTGCTTTATGGACATAGAGGGTGGTTGCAACAATTATCAGTACAAATGCCATAATGAGGAATATTATCCGGATAAGACGATGTTTTGAAAATAGGTTGGCCATGCAGGCAGAAGCCACGCTGAAACGGGCTATTATAGAATCAATTGTGACGTTTTCGAAAAAGACTGATGCAATACTCCATAGTGCAATAATGGTTAATATTGCATTGGCTGATAAACAAAGAATTTTATCAAGTGGCATTCTAAATACTTTTCTTGTTCTCATATATAGGACTCTATGTTTTAACTCCTTTCATTCCTGCCTTTCGCTGAATCAGCCAAAGGATAGGGCAAAAATAAAAGAGAACTTCCTGACAGAATCAATATTATCTTGGAATATTGTTAAATGGTTGAATTTCTAAACCTATGTTTATTCTTTGCTGTCAAGACTCAGTTTGTGTCTGATGCGGCTCATGTGAATAGGGGTTATTTTCAAGTAAGACGCAATTTCTTTTAGGGGTACCATTTGTAGGATTTCTGGACATTTTTTAAGAAGTTGGAGATAGCGTTCTTCCGATGTAAATCTGAACAAATCCAAGTAACGTGAATACGACTGAAAAAATAATTGTTCGGCTGCAATACGGGCTATTCGTTGATTTTCTTTGTTCTCTTCAAATTCTTGTAGAAGTAATTCGGAAGAACAGATGTAGATTCTACATGGGGTTATTGCTTGTATGTTCAATTCAGATTTTATGTTATATAAACAATTGGGATAATCAGAGATAAATTCATTGGCAAAAGAAAAACCTACATTATATGTTTTGTTTTCAGTTTGGTTGATGCAGGTATATTTGATTACACCGGATACAATAAATCCGAAGAAAGAACCGACTTCTCCCTCTCGGAGGATAAACTCATTTCTTTTATAATACCGTAGTTCTCCGTTTCTTAAACACAGTTCCCTAAAAAAGTCTGTGTCTATATTGCCCATGTATGAATTAAAATCTGTCATTTACAACACATGTTTTTCGAAAGGTACAAAATTATTGTTTTATTCCTGATTTTCTGTCATTGTTGGTAAGCTGGTTGTGGATTCTCTTATTATAATACTTTAAAAATTTAACTTCACCTACGTTTTTTAAAAGCTTTTGGTTTTCAATGAAGTTTTGTCCGTATTTTAGCCAACGTTTGGTAAATCTTTTGAATTTAGTACATGGGAAATCAGAACACTGGAAACAATGTGTTATTCCTTTTTCCAAGCAACATAAATGGAATGTTTTACATTTTTCACAGCGAGAACCATTCTGTTCTGCTCCTTTGCAGGAATTTTTTTCTCTTGTGTATATGGGACAACCACCACAAAAGACACCACAAGCAGGAATACGTCCGTTATACGATTTCATTCAGCCAGCCTTTTCGCCATCCAAAAATTGGTGAGATAAAGTTGGTTGGCTTTGCGTTTCTGTTCCACTTCTACTATATAGCCTCTTTTCTCAAAGAATGGACGGGCTGTCAGGCTTACTTCTGATGTAATTCGCATGATTCCTGTTGTGGTTGCATACCGTTCTATCTCATTTAGAAGTATGGTAGCAATGCCTTTACCTTGAAAATCTTTATGAACAAACATAGAATGCAGATATCCTTGGTGGGTAATGGATGAAAAGCCGACAATCTGTGACTGTTGATTGGTTGCCACAATAAAATAATGTGTCTTAATCATGTCTTTTATGCGGGAGAGGTCGTTTCCACACAATGCCCAATCTGCCACTTCTGCTTCTGAATAGTCACGCTTGTTTATATGGAGGACTGTCTCTTGAAACAAACTCACAAGTTCAAGGGCATCAGACTGTTGGGCAATTCTAATTGTAAAATCTGTATTCATGTTTTTAAGTGCTAAAATGTATGCTTTTAGATGTTCCATGTTCTAACAGAAAGTATTTTAATGTATTTATTGTGTTTGCAAAGATAATCTTTTCATTTGCTTTCAATCGCCAGCCAATGGCTGATGAGTTTAACCGGGTAGATTTCTTGCCAATTGGTTTCAGACCTGCTTATAAGAACAATTTATAACAAAGTACTCCCAATAAAAGCAAGACTAAAGCACATGCTGCAAGAATCGTCTTTGCCCTGAATAGATGTTCTTTATCTGACAATTCCTTTTCAGTAGTATTTCTTCGGATTTTTTCTATTTCCTCAATGGTTACATCGGCTCTCTCAGGACCTTTTCTGTCTACAAGGTATTTGTAGTGTTCCCGCATCCGTCCTCTGCTCAGCTTGCGAAGAGCACGGTTCTCTTTATCCCTTTGTAGCATGTCATTGATGCAGCCTAATGTTCCCATAAGCAGATTTTTATCATGTGTAAGCAAAATGGTTTGCTTGCACGTGTACTAAGATACGGCATTTATGTCGCTTTCGCAAGCGATTTGGTGTTTTTTGATATAAACTGATGTGACGATACGATTTTGATGGTTATGTTAACTCATTGTCTGCCAGAGAGTAATTTTGCCAACCCATTGCCATGCTTTTGGCAAACTTTTGCCATGCCTATGGCAAAGTTTTGCCAACGCGGTGGCAAAGTCTTGCCAATGGTAAGGCAAAATCCTGCCAACTGGTTGGCAAGGCGAAGAAAATAAAGGGGAGTCCGTGTTTGACTATGGCTGCAAAGTCTTACCTTTGTGGCACATTAAATAAAATACAAACTATGATAGAAGTTACAGATGTGGCATTGCGCCAGGCTGCCGGTGAAGGGATGGATGCATTCATCGGCGTATTCACCGGTGCTTATAAGAAAGAAATAGGCGGAGAAATGACTGCCGGGACGATGTCTTTGCTTACCGGTGAACAGCATTCATTGTTGGCCTATCAGATATTCCGTGATGAAGTGATGGAAGGGGGCTTCTGCCAACTGATTCAAAATGGTTATGGCGGTTATATTTTCGACAATCCGTTTGCCAAAGTGATGCGTTTGTGGGGAGTGGGCGATTTGAGCAAGTTGGTTTATGCTGCCAAGAAAATATACGATAGCCATCGTGACGACTTGGAACGCGAACGCACAGACGAGGAATTTATGGCAATGTACGAGCAATATGAGGCTTTCGATGAACTGGAAGATGAATTTTTGGAAAAAGAGGAGGAATATACAGCTTTGGTTGCCGGCTATGTGGATGAGCATTTGGAGCTGTTTGCCAAGATTGTGTGATAGAGAGTAACGAGGAAAGGCATATTAGCCTATACCCATTCTTGCCTTTCGGTATTGGAGAGATGTGCTATCTGAAAGCTAAAATATGCGAGCTATGAATGCCGGGATGAAAAATGGAATTAATTTATTGATGATTCTTGTATTGTTTATCTCATGTGTACAAGAAAAAGAGGACAATAATGTCTTAAGACGTGTGGAAGCGTGTATGGAATTATTTCCTGATAGTGCCTTGTCGCTTCTGAGTCAAATTGAATGTCCCGAATGTATGAGAGGACAACAGAGAGCAGATTATGCTTTGCTTTTAACGCAGGCTTTGGATAAAAACTATTTGGATAATTTGCAGTCAGACTCATTGATAATGATAGCGGTAGAATATTATAAACAGGAAGGTGATAAATTGAAGGCAGGGAAGGCTTACTTTTATTATGGAAAAGTGATGTTGTTAAAGGAGCGCTTCTCAGATGCTATGCAGGCTTATCTGGAAGCATCGAGTCTCTTGGAAGAAACTAGGGATTATAAAGTACAAGGGATGGTCTGGGAATATATAGGGTATTTGAACTCGGTTCAAGGATTGTATGAAAATTCTATAGACAATTTTAAACATTCTATCAGGTACTATGAACTGGCGAGTGACAGACGTCGTATTTTATATGGTTATAGGAATATGGCAAGAGGCTATTTTTCGGTACATCATAATGATAGTGCAGGTTGGTATGCTGAAAAAGGGCTTGTGTTGAGTGACACTGTTAGTGGTATGAAGGCATCTTTTCTACATTTATTAGGACTTATTGCCAATAATGAAAAACGATATCCACAAGCAATAGAGTATTTTTCAAATGCAATGGAAGTTTGTGATAATTTAAATGATAAATATCGTTATAGTTTGTCTTTGGGACGTGTTTATTCTGAAGTAGGTCAAAAGAAAAAAGCTGAAGATTGTTTTGTTTCTTGTATCAATGCAACTAATATTTTTGTGTCTTCGGGTGCATATTACTATTTGGCTGATATGCATAAAAAAGATGGTAATTATTTGAAAGCGTTTTTGTATAAAGAGAAGTCTGATTCATTATTAGAGGTGACTCGTAATGCTGAACTGCAAAAGCAGTTGTTGGATTTGCAGAATAAGTATGAAAATGATAAGCTTATTTTGGAAAATAAACAGATAAGGCTGGAAAATGAGAAACAGACTTATTTTTATTTGTTTTTATTTGTATTCATATTAGGGTTGGGCATCATCGCTTTCTTTCTGGTTAGGAAAAGGTATCGAACAAAATTGTTGCGTAATGTCGAGATTATTGGAAATAATAATGCAATTATTAATAGATATGCTTGTAGAATTGCAGAATTGGAGAATGTGAGCTTACAAGAACGTCAGGCTAAAAAAGAGGAAATAGGAATCCTGAATAGAAAAATCCTTTGTTTAATAGCAGAAAATAAGCGAGTATGTGAGAATTCGAGTGTTGACGCCTTGTTTGTATTAGAGGAATTGAAGCAAGGAAATTTGATTATTAGTAATATGACTATTGCTGAACGGCAACATATATTTGACTTTCTGGATTTGGTTCATGCGAATTTTATTACTCGACTTAAACAAGAGTTTGATTTAACAAAAAATGAATTATTGTTGGCTGCGTTGCTGAAAGTGGGATTCTCTAACAAGCAATTAATGATTGTTTTTGATTGTGAAATGAAATCCATATATAAAAACAGACAAAGACTAAAAGCAGATTTAGGACTTACTAAGAATGATTCTTTAGAGCAAATGGTAATGATGTATTGAGAAAAAAACGTTTTTTTGTCCTATATGTTTCTTTGTAGTGTGTTGATATATAATTTATTACCTACCCTATTTTTGTCCGCATAGTTATTGCTGAATTATTGTTGAATAGTCCCTAATTTTGTATAAATAAAAAATGAAAGACTATGAAACTGAAAATTATCTTATCTGTATTGTTGTTATTTTCTTTATTAAAGGTCGATGCTAATCCTTTGGTCGACATAAGTATTACTTCTGGAAAAGAAGAAGTCTTTTTGCATTCAAATGATATTCCTTTTGAAATTCTGACTACGGGAAAAGAAGATGGAAGCCGTTCCGTTATACCATTAGTGCCATTTGTTGTATTCGTTGAAGATTCTAATTATTCCGTGGAATTGGATTTTATGGAAGGAATCGGGGTAGTGGAAATTGCCATTTCCCAAAATGGTTCTGTGATTTATTCTTCTTCCGAGAATATTCTATCTCCCCTTCGGAAATATTTGCAACTTCCTTTCGGAGTATCAGGGGAGTATTGTATAGAAATTAAAGGAGATAATGGGGCATATGCATATGGCTGTTTTGAATTATGATATATTGTTAACTAAAAAATGTAATGCTTATGAAAAAGATTAGTTTATTGTTGGTAGGAGTGTTAGCTCTATTTTCTTGTGAGCAAGAGGAATTGGATAACTTTGTGGAAAGTAGTGGTGTGGGGCAGGTGATGACAAGGGCGATAGGTTCTAGTGCGGATTTTGATCCGATAAGTGAGCTTGCCGAAATTCCAGTGAATATTTTGAATATTGGAAACTCTAAACAAAAGTATCTTACTTGTAAAGAGAAAGGTACTGAAATTTGTTTAACAGATAAAGATGATGGATCTTTGAGGCAGAGATGGTATCTGAAGTATGGAAGAACTATTGTTGTTGCTGGGGGAAATAATAGAGTGACATCCGATACATATGGAGTTGTTACTCCTAATAACTATTTATCTTCAGAAATACCTGATAATCTTCGTTTGAGTTATTGGAATAAATCAACTTTTGATTCACCTTTGGCTGGACCTGGCTTAAGCTTTAATTGTTTGGCTGATGCTAATTGTATGATATATACGATGTATGGAAACTTTAATACTGGTTTGTCTTCTTATTATTTGCAATCAGAATCTTCAACGTCTTCCTCTGTAAAGTTTAAAACGAATAATTCCTCAAGCCTCGCTTTATGGGAAATAGTTCCTGTTGGTGAATATGAACTTGTTGGTTTAGAGTATGTACGGACTACGGTTGACAGCTTTGAACCTACAGAAGTGATTTGTGACCATGATGAATATACAAATGAACATTTAAGCGTTGATACATGGAACTATTCTTTATCTACAAGCTATACAGAAAAATCTGATTTTTCAAAAACAGAAGGAGTAAGTGTCACTATTTCAGGAGGATTGAACGTGGGTATACCTAATGTGGTAGGAGATGATTCTTCGCTTGGAGTAAATGTTTCTGTACAGCAGCAGACAAATAAATCTTGGACTTATGGTACAAGTGATAGTAAAACGGTAACAAAAACGAGAACTGGACAAATCCCGCTTCAACCAGGTGAAACTGTAAAACTTGATGCGGTGTTAGTCATGTACAAAGGTAGTTTGACTTACGTTGCTACATTAAGGAAAATAGGGGATACTAAAACGTTTAGAGTTAAAGGAAAATGGAGTGGAGACTGCTTTTCTTCTTTTGAAGCTAGAACATATAATCCAACAACAGGGAAATTGGTAGGAGAATATGTTTTAGAATAATGTGATTATCTAAATTATGGTTGTTTATAAATGTTAAATAAATATTGGGGCTTGCAGTATTTAGATTAATCTTTCATTTAATCTTAAAAACAATGAAAAAACGAGGAGAGTACTATATTACTCAATTCTTTTATCTAAATTTGCAAACTCTAATATTTATAGGAAAGATGAAACAATTAAAATTCTTGATGGTTGCCTTGACATTGTTGATGGGCATTTCGTTTACTTCGTGTCTGAATTCAGATGACGGAGAGTATGATGACATTTATGGCATGGTTTTAGTGAATAACTATATGGGATTACTCTCTTTTGAAGATGCTGCGGGTAACACTTATCAACCTACACCGGCTTCTGTTACTCAATTTGAGGCAAATTCAAGTTTGAAGATTTCAGATTCTCGAATGGGAATCATCTTAGGAAAGAGCATAGAACCTGAGACGAATGAAAAATCTAAAACTACCAACTTCACTTTGAAGAATTTTCAGCCTATTTCTTTTGCAAACGCTGTCGTATCAATGACAGCAGAAAGCTTGGTTGTTGATGCGCCGGAAACAGCACCGGTGATAACTTTGAAATTGGAAAATGGGTCAGTTCAGCCATTTTTGTATAACAAGGATATACTTGTAACTCCTATAGCTTGGAGACTGCAAAATGACAACGATAAGTTTAAGATGCATAAATTTGCTTTAGCTTGTGTACTGGATGAAATTGAAGCAGGGGCCACAGACCTTGTTTTCTATCTGCGTCATGATAAGGGTGCTGATGATAAGACAGATGTTTATTATTCTAATTGGTATGGGTATGATATAAAAAATGCTTTAGAAAGGTTTAAAGAAAAAGCAGGAAATCTTCCTACTAAATTAGTTATTAAGTCGCATGAAAGTGGAAATAATAGCAATACAGAAATACCGGAAAACTATACGGAATATACTGTAGAATACAAAATTGCGTCTACTAATCAATAAATTGATATTGAATTACAAAGATTTATTTCATATAGCAATACTACTGATTTCCTCTCCGGCTCGTGCCTGGGAGGAAATTAGTTTAGAGGATAGACGAAAAGTATTTACTACTTTTGTCTATCCCATGATTGGTTTATGCGGGTTGTCCGTTTTCATCGGCTCTTTGATGAAGATGGGATGGGACGGGCCGCAAAGTTTTCAATATGCCATGACACAATGCTGTGCGGTGGCTGTATCCTTGTTTGGAGGATATTTTTTGGCAGCCTATCTCATCAATGGGTTGCGTGTCCGCATGTTTATGCTGGACAGTGATATTCCTTTGGCGCAACAGTTTGCAGGTTATGCACTGGTAGTGGTGTTCATGCTGAGGATTGTTATCGGCATATTGCCTGATTTTGGCATTATGGCTCTGTTGCTCCAATTCTATATCGTGTATGTAGTGTGGGAAGGAAGCAAAAAGGTGATGCAGATAGCGGAAAAAGACCGTTTGCGTTTCACCATTCTTTCTTCTATTTTGTTAATAGCTTGTCCGGTGGCCATTGAATGGATATTCAATAAGCTGACGGTAGTGCTAAACTGATAAATGTTATGAAACAAGCTCCTGTAAATATAAAGAATAAGCGTGCTACGTTTGATTACGAACTGACGGACACCTATACGGCCGGCATTGTGCTTACGGGCACAGAAATCAAGTCCATCCGGTTGGGGAAAGCAAGCTTAGTCGATACGTTCTGTTACTTTGCCAACGGCGAATTGTGGGTGAAGAACATGCATGTGGCCGAATACTTCTATGGTTCGTACAACAATCACAATGCACGCAGGGAGCGCAAGCTTTTGTTGAATAAGAAGGAACTTGAAAAATTGATGCGCGGCACGAAAGATCCGGGTTTCACCATTGTTCCCGTGCGCTTGTTTATCAATGAAAAAGGGCTGGCCAAACTTGTGGTGGCACTTGCCAAAGGTAAGAAGCAATATGATAAGCGCGAATCACTGAAGGAAAAAGATGACAAACGCGATATGGCGCGTATGTTTAAAAGATAATATGAGTAAACTTGGTAGTTTGGTGCGTGAGCGCATCCTTATTCTGGATGGTGCAATGGGCACCATGATACAGCAATACAACTTGACAGAGGAAGATTTTCGGGGTGAACGCTTCTCGCAGATTCCCGGACAGATGAAAGGTAACAATGACCTGCTTTGTCTGACACGCCCCGATGTGATACAAGACATTCACCGCAAGTATCTGGCGGCAGGTGCAGATATTATCGAAACAAATACATTCAGTTCCACCCGCGTCAGTATGGCCGATTATCATGTGCAGGACTATGTGCGTGAGATGAATCTTGCCGCAGTGCGCCTGGCACGCAAAGTGGCAGATGAGTTTACTTCTCTTACTCCCGACAAACCCCGTTTTGTGGCAGGCTCCGTAGGACCGACGAACAAGACCTGCTCCATGAGTCCCGATGTGAACAATCCGGCCTTTCGTGCCTTGAGCTACGATGAACTGGCCGATGCCTACCGTGAGCAGATGGAAGCATTGCTCGAAGGTGGTGTGGATGCTTTGCTGATAGAAACCATTTTTGATACGCTGAATGCCAAGGCTGCTATTTTTGCCGCCGGGCAGGCGATGGAAACTGTAGGAGTTCATGTACCCTTGATGCTCTCTGTGACTGTTTCTGATATTGGAGGGCGTACTCTGTCGGGACAAACTTTGGATGCTTTTCTCGCCTCCGTGCAACATGCCGATATTTTTTCCGTTGGGCTGAACTGCTCCTTTGGTGCCCACCAGCTGAAACCTTTCCTGGAGCAGCTTGCTGCCCGTGCACCTTATTATATCAGCGCTTATCCTAACGCCGGACTGCCCAACAGCTTGGGCACATACGACCAGACTCCTGCCGATATGGCACATGAAGTAAAAGAGTATATCCATGAGGGATTGGTGAATATTATCGGTGGTTGTTGTGGAACGACAGATGCCTACATTGCCGAGTACTCCTCGTTGATTGCCGGTGCAACGCCCCATCAGCCGGTTCCCAGACCGGAAAATCTTTGGCTCTCCGGGCTTGAACTTCTGGAAGTGAAGCCGGAAAATAACTTCGTGAATGTGGGTGAACGCTGTAATGTTGCGGGTTCGCGCAAATTCTTGCGTCTGATTAATGAAAAGAAATATGACGAGGCGCTCAGCATTGCCCGCCAGCAGGTGGAAGACGGTGCGCAGGTCATTGATATAAATATGGACGACGGGCTGCTGGATGCTCAAGTGGAGATGACGACTTTCCTCCATCTGATAGCTTCGGAACCGGAGATTGCCCGTGTTCCCGTCATGATAGACTCCTCTAAGTGGGAAGTGATTGTGGCCGGATTGAAATGCTTGCAAGGCAAGTCCATCGTCAACTCCATCTCCTTGAAGGAGGGGGAAGATAAATTCCTGGAGCATGCGCGTACCATCAAGCAGTATGGTGCGGCAGCCGTGGTGATGGCTTTTGATGAAAAAGGGCAGGCAGACACGTACGAACGTAAGATTGAGGTCTGCGAACGGGCATACCGTCTTTTGGTGGACAAGATAGGTTTCAATCCCCATGATATAATTTTCGACCCGAATGTACTTGCCGTGGCAACCGGTATGGACGAGCACAACAATTATGCTGTAGACTTTATCCGTGCCACCGGATGGATACGCAAGAATCTGCCCGGTGCGCATGTCAGTGGAGGAGTGAGTAACCTTTCCTTCTCTTTCCGCGGCAATAATTACATTCGCGAGGCGATGCATGCCGTATTCCTTTACTATGCCATCCGCGAGGGCATGGATATGGGTATCGTCAATCCGGCTGCCTCCGTTCTTTACACCGATATTCCCGCTGATATATTGGAGCGCATAGAGGATGTGGTCTTGAACCGTCGTCCCGATGCTGCTGAGCGCCTGATAGAAACTGCCGAACGCTTGAAAGCGGAAGCAGAGGCGGCAAAAACTTCCGGAGGAGAGCGGCAGGCTGCCGCCCATTCCCAACTTGCCTGGAGAGAGGAGACTTCTGTGGAAGAGCGGTTGAAGTACGCCTTGACAAAGGGTATCGGCGATTATCTGGAAGAAGACCTTGCCGAAGCGTTGAAGCTGTATCCCAAAGCTGTTTCTATCATTGAAGGTCCGTTGATGGCGGGAATGAATCACGTTGGCGATCTGTTCGGTGCGGGCAAGATGTTTCTTCCACAAGTTGTTAAGACGGCGCGTACTATGAAGAAAGCGGTGGCTATCCTTCAGCCGGTTATTGAATCGGAGAAGCAAGCGGGGGCCGCTTCTGCCGGTAAAGTGCTGCTTGCTACGGTGAAAGGAGATGTACACGATATCGGAAAGAATATTGTTAAGGTTCTCCTAGAGAAT
>ENA-OPVK01000922-OPVK01000922.1-human-gut-metagenome-genome-assembly--contig:-NODE-922-length-19449-cov-9.032897_pt1 | contig 19449 bp, 17 predicted proteins | sample MGYA00241495_ERZ501982 | MGnify/ENA primary metagenome ERZ501982 (study PRJEB25962, sample SAMEA2042002) | human gut metagenome | biome: human gut; feature: human-associated habitat; material: faeces...
AAGGCTATGCCGCTCCTTTTGCGGCAGACGGAAGGAAAGTCATCAAGGTGGGTGTAAACTTCAGTGAAGAGACAAAGAGCATTGATAAGTGGATTGTGGCTTGAACAGATTCAGACATACATCTCTGATACCTAGATTTCTTCCTAATAAGTAATGAGGGATAACTTTTTTTATGACAGAATCTCGTCCGGATATCGTACCTTTGCCGTAGAGAATCAAAATCATTGCATCACATGTATCAATCTATCCGCCCTTGGCTGTTCCGTATCGATGCGGAAAAAGCCCACAACCAGATTATCACCCTGCTTCACCTTTACCGCCACCTGGCACCGGTTAGAAGTCTGACCCGTATACTCCATCAGCCCAAAGCCGCTGCGTTCCAATGGGAGAACCTGACATTCAAGAACCGTGTCGGCCTGTCCGCCGGATTCGACAAGGAAGCAAGCTGTTTCGACGAACTGAGTGACTGGGGATTCGGTTTCATCGAGGTAGGTACAGTCACCCCCGAGAAAGTGGCCGGAAATCCCTCACCCCGCATTTTCCGATTACCGAAAGATAACGCATTGGTTTCACGTACCGGCTTCAACAATCCGGGGAAAGACATCTTCCTGAAAAACCTGCAACAGAAACAAAAAGGCAAATACATTCTGGGAATCAATATCAACACCAATCATCCGGACGATGAGAAACAGGCCCAAACCGAAATGGCCGACCTTTATCAGGCATTCAGCGAATATGCCGACTATTATACCATCAACTGGGGAAGTATGTCTGATGAAATTCTGAGTGCCGTACTCATTGCCATACTGCATCAGAAACAAATATACCACAAGCCTGTCTTCTTGAAACTACCGGCCGATGTCCCCATCGACAAGTTGGATGAGATCATCAGTTTTGCCTGGCGGCATCACATCGACGGATTCATCGCTACCGGACCTACTCAGGACCGTTCCCTGCTCATCCATTCTGCTGAAACCGAAATCAAACAGGCGGGTGCCGGTGGAATCAGCGGCTTACCGGTCATCCATAAATCCATAGAGGTAGTCAGATATTTGTCAGCTCACGCCCCCAAAGAAATGTTGATTATCGGAGCCGGAGGTATCCTTACCCCGCTGGAAGCCACTTCCATGCTGAAAGCCGGTGCCCACCTGGTACAGATTTATTCCGCTTTCATTTACGAAGGACCTGGAATTGTCAAACGCATTGCAGAAGCATGCAATCCATAAATCCTCCTTTTTCTAAAGGACAACTCTTTCCGAAGCTGTCCTTTAGAGACTCTTATTCTTACATACGGCTCTTCTGGCTTTCTCCTGCTCCGGTTCCCTTGTATTTGCTCTTCGTGGCATTAAACTTGTAGCGGAGAGTGAGTTTAAAAGAGCAATGAGTAGATTTTTCATCCATCCGCATGGTTTGCATATCACTGACATACATGATAAAATCCCGTTTATAGCTGTCAAGCATATTCAACGCATCGAACCGGATATTCAGATTGTCATCCAGAAAACTCTTTTGCAAGGAAAGGTCAGTCCGGCATGACGGTTCCAGAAAACGACCGTTCTGCATATCCCCTTTCGTGCGGTAAGAGAAATCGGCATCCAACAAGACTCCCCAAGGTAACTGAAAATTGTTGTTCCAGACAAAGGTTCCCATCGGGCGATGCAGTTCCAACAGACCTTGTGGCGTCTGGACATTATACCCTTGTCTGGTAACCTGAAGCCTCCATTGTGGATGCCAAAGTCCAATTGTAGGAGAAAGAGTCAGTCCGGCAAAGACCTTATCATAAGCCGGAGCATTGGCCAAAGACATAAGCATAATAGTAGGGTTCTCTTCATCATACAAACTAGTTACATTGATGACCTGATTCTTGATACGGTTATAACCGGCAGTCAGCTGCATCCACCGATAAGTAGCCCCCAACGTTACGTTTTGGGTCAAAGTCGGCTTCAACAAAGGATTACCGGTTTCGTAGGTATATTTATTGGCATACAATACATTGCTCCGTAAATTCCAATAAGACGGACGTGCGATATCCGTCCGGTAAGCCAATTGGATATTTACCCGTCGGATAGGGAAAGACAAGGAAAACGTCGGAAACAGGTCATTATAGGTTTTGCTTTGCTCTTCCATTCGTCTGCCTTCCTCGTAATAATCGGATGAAGTATATTCGTAACGGAGTCCCGCCTGCATCTGTACTATACCAAAACTTCTTCCATATTCGGCAAAAAAAGCGCCCATGTTTTCACGGATACGGCTATTGTCATCGTTGATAATCCCCTCCGGATTGACAAAAGTATTGTCCCGATGGGTATAGGTATACTCTCCACCCAAAGACAGTTCACCGCCTCCTACCGGTCTGGAAAGAATCAATCTGGCGGCATACAAGGCATTGGCTACATCGTTGAAGGTAGAGACCACCCGGTTTTCTTCCGATTGGTCGGGCAGACGGGTAACCTCATCTATGCTGTTCTCTTTATGGATATCACTCCAATAGCTGTCCAGATTCAAGTCAATGCTCCAACGGTTCAGCTGACCGATGTAGTAGACATTCAACTGATGGGTATCCTCCTTGTCAATCTCAAGATTCGGACTGACGGTATTTTCTATCAGACTATTAATTTTTATTTATCGGTAAAAATTTACCGAAGTATTGTTGAAAAAAATGCATTAATGCAGTGCCTGTGTAAAATAATTTGCCTATTTTTATCCGCGATAAGAGATATATACAGATTTACAGACAGCCGCCTATATACCTTAATATAATATAGTCCGGCTAAGTTCCCGTTTTGATAGAGTATAAATAAAAAGAGATATGCTATGAAGCGTTTGTTATTCGTCCTTTTGTCGTGCATAGGACTCTCAGTTTCGGCGCAGGATGTGGCTGTGAAGAGCAATCTATTATACGATGCTGCACTCAACATCAATGGCGGTGTGGAGTTTGGTGTTGCGCCGAAATGGACTGTCGATGTAACGGCAAACTATAATAACTGGACTTTCTCCGAAGGGAAGCGGTGGAAAAACTGGTTTCTCCAGCCCGAAGCACGCTATTGGTTCTGCGACCGTTTTGCCGGACACTTCTTAGGTTTCCACCTGCATGGAGGCAAATACAATATGGGCGGCATCAAGGGAGGATTCAACCTCTTGGGTTCCGACCTTTCCAAATTGGAAGACAACCGGTATCAAGGCTGGTTTGCAGGCGCAGGTGTAGGCTATGGCTATTCCTTTATCCTCGGCATGCACTGGAATCTGGAGTTGGAGATAGGCATCGGATATGCCTTTACCAAATTCGACCGCTACGAATGTATAGGCTGCGGCGAACGGCAAGAGACGGGCAAAACCCACCATTATATAGGACCCACAAAGGCAGCCGTCAACTTGATTTACGTATTCTAAAACCTGAATTGCTATGAACAGTTTCCTGAAATCCTATAAGATGTTAGCCTTTGCGGCACTGCTCCTTGCCCTCCAGACACAGGCGCAAGCCCCGATGCTGGACAGCGTAAAGGCAGACCGTGTGTCGCTGAAACGCGATGGCAGTTACCTCACGGTAGGCATGACCCTCCGCCTAAGCGAAGTGGAAGCGGAAGGAGACCGTGCCGTGCTCATCACCCCACTCTTGGAAAACGGCGACACCAACAAGGCATTACGCCCCATAGGCATCTATAGCCGCAACCGCTATTTCCACTATGCCCGTCAGGGCAAAGGGCGTATGCTGGGTGGAGCGGACGAACTCTCTTTCAAGGAAAAAGACAAGCCCGACACGCTGGCATACCAAGTCATCCTCCCTTACGAGGAATGGATGGACGGAGCCAGCCTGACCTTGCTCAGGCAGGACTACGGGTGCTGCGGCAAAGTGCTTGCCGAACAAAGTCAGGCGATAGGCGAATACCGTGGCAAGCGTCCCGAATTCATCCCGCTTATGGTCTATGTGCAGCCCGAAGTGGAGCGCACCAAGACACGTGCTTTGGCAGGTACGGCATACATCGATTTCCCGGTGAGCCGCACGGAAATCCGTCCCGAATACCGCAACAACCAGCGTGAGCTAGACAAGATAACGGCGACCATCGACTCGGTGCAAGCTGACAAGGACATCACCGTCACTTCGCTTGCTATCAAGGGATACGCCTCGCCCGAAGGTTCGTATGCCGGAAATGCCCGCTTGGCAGCCGGACGTACCGAAGCGTTGCAAGAATATGTTTCGAGGTTGTACCATTTCGGCGCAGGGTTTATCCGCACTTCTTCCGAACCGGAAGACTGGGAAGGCTTGCGCCGCTATGTAGACGGGTCGGCGTTGGAACACAGGCAGGAAATCTTAGCCATCATCGACAGCGAGGAAGAACCCGACCGGAAAGAACGCCGCATCAAGTCGGCTTATCCTGCTGACTATCGCATCTTGTTGCGCGATTGTTACCCAGCCCTGCGTCATAGCGATTACCGCATCGAGTATACCATACGTTCGTTCACCGACACCGAAGAGATACGCCGCATCATGCGCACCCAGCCCCAGAAGCTCAGCCTGCAAGAACTGTTCCTTGTAGCGCAAGAGTGCGAGCCGGGCAGCAAGGAGTTTGATGAAGTATTCGACATAGCCGTCCGTCTGTATCCCGATGACCCGGTGGCAAACCTCAATGCAGCCAACACGGCATTGCATCGCAAAGACCTCCCTGCCGCACGCCGTTACCTCGCCAAAGCAGGCGATACGCCGCAGGCAGTCTACGCCCGTGGCATCTGCGCACTGCTGGAAAAGAATTATGTCGAAGCCGAAACTTTGCTGAAACAGGCACAAGCTGCAGGCATCACCGAAGCCGATGCGGCACTGAAAGAGATTAAAGAGATAAGAGAATAAGTAACAATTTTAAAAGGTATAGATTATGAAATTAAGTAAGTATTTAGTAGGAACGCTGGCATGTGCGCTAATGGCGGCGTGTTCGAATGAAGAAAATCCTGCAGTGGATAATGGTACGCAGGGGCAGGAAGGTAGCTCTTATATGGCGGTGAATCTTGTCTTTTCAACAGGGTCAGGTTCAAGAGCCGTAACGGGTGATAGTTTTGATAATGGAACTGAAGTAGAAGGTGCAGTAAGTGTTGCTAATTCTGTGTTCTTGTTTTATGATGCAAATGGCAACTATTTGACAAAAGGTAACTTAGTAGCATCAGATACAGATGTAGATAACGATAAAGATGGCTATTTGGATTTACAACCACAAACTGATGGAGGAAATGTAGAAAGTAAATCTAATGCCGTGATTGTATTAGGTCCTACTACTTCTCAACCTACACAAATGCTTGCTGTATTGAATGGAGGAAGCAGCGTACTTACAGGCATGTCCTTATCTGCAGCAATGGAAGCTGTTACGAATAGTGGTATAGGAAGTGATAAAGGAAGCTTTATCATGACAAACTCTGCTTATGTTGAGGATGGGAGTATTGTTACAGCAACAAAAATTGCAGGCAAAGCCAAAGAGGTTGGTGATGGTGGAGATGCTGCTGCTATAACTGCTGCCAAAGCTGACCCAGTTGAAATCTACGTAGAACGTGTTGCCGCAAAATTAACAGTAAAAGAATCAGTGTCTGAGAAAGAACTTAGCGGTGACGGCTATGTGCTTGATAACGCTACAGGTGCTGCAATGAAAGTAGTTATTGATGGCTGGTGCGCAAATGCTACCAACGAATCTTCTTACTACGTTAAGAATTTGAATGATTCTTGGATTGGTACTGCCCCTTTTACAAATTGGACAGGCACGCACCGTACATTTTGGGCTGAAGACATGAACTATACAGGCGGAGGAGACTATCCGGATGGAGCAACTTATACAGGGTTGCAGTACAAAAAGTGGACAGAAGCGACTAAAGAAGCTGATGACGTAGAATACATCTACGAAAATACAATAAACAATGATGATGCCCAAGTGGAAGGCGGTGACAATACCAATGTTACAACAGTATTGGTCGCTGCACATATCATGTATAAAACATCTGGAGATGAAACATACCAGCAAGGCAATATTTACAGACACAACGGCGTCTTTTACACAGAAAAAGGTCTGAAAGATGTAATCGTTGCAGGCTGTGATTACTATTGGTTTTACACAAAAGATGGCAATAAAACATGGACAGCATTGAAAGCCAACGATGTCACTTTCTCTTTCAGCAATCCGGCTTCGGCTATTAATCCTGGAGAAGTTACTGTTGATGTAACAGCTATCACTAAACCAACAATAGACGGAATAACAGATATTGTTTTAGTAAAAGGAGAAGGAACAGAATCTGAAACTGATGCTACAACGAATGCTATTGCTGCATTAAAAGGAAGTATTTATACCCAAAATCTCTTGGGATATAAAAATGGCGCATGCTACTATCAGATACCTATCGAACACTTGAGCAGTGCTGCTGGTAATGAATTTTATGGTGTAGTACGTAATCATTCGTACGTGTTAACAATTAGTGATATTACGGGTATCGGTGGTGCTGTTTATGATCCCGATAAGGTTCTTCCTCCTATCCCGGGTAAAGACAAGAACTATTACATGGCTGCAAAATTGAATGTCCTTGCCTGGAAAGTGGTAGAACAAAGCGCAGTACTTAATTAATCCGTCACAACTATAAAAAACAAATTAACAAGTAAACAATCCCATCAACCTCAATCTTACTCTTGGAGAAAAGGTTGGTGGGGACTTTTAAACCCAAACAAACCATGCAAACCCTTACCGGAATATTGAAACGAGTGGCAATAGGCGTACTGGCCGGACTAATGCCCGCATCGTGCAGCATCATGGACTACGAAGGAGACTGCTCGGTAAACTACCGCGCACGCTTCCGCTACGACATGCACCTGCACTACTCCGACGCTTTTGCACACGAGGTGGAGTCGGTCACGCTTTATGCCTTCGATGAAAGCGGTAAGTTTGTACGGCAATTCACCGACAGCGGCGAAGCCTTGCAGCAAGAAGGCTACGCCCTGCCGTTCGAATTGCCTGCCGGAACCTATCAATTCGTCGCCTGGTGCGGGCTGGAAAACGAACTGCAGTCGCACAACGTGCCAACCCTTACTCCCGGCGTATCGACAGTAGAAGAATTGACCTGCACCATCAACCGGGAATACGATGAAAACCGTCAAGCTACCGTAGAAGAGATAGCACCAGTATTCCATGCTTTCGTTCCCCATTGCACCCTGCCCGACGAGCCGGGCACATACGACATCGACATACCCCTCACCAAAGATACCAAGACAGTACGCATCGTCTTGCAGCATCTTTCCGGCGAGCCGATAGATGTCAACCGATTCAGCTTTCAGATTACGGACGAAAACGGCCTGATGGCTCACGACAACTCCCTGCTCGATGACGAGTTGCTCCACTATCAGCCTTATTACACCGCTTCGGGCACAGCCGACATGAACTCTGACGGCAGCCGTTCCACCACCGCCATATCCACCGCACTGGCGGAACTGACCGTAGGAAGACTGGTGAAGGATAAAGACACACGCACCATCCTTACGGTGCACAACGACAAAGGCGAAACCGTGCTGTCCATCCCCCTGATAGACTACGCCCTGCTGATAAAAGGCTACTACAACCGCGACATGTCCGACCAGGAATACCTCGACCGCCAGGACGAGTACAACCTGACGTTCTTCCTCGATGAGAACAACCACTGGATGAGTTCCAGCATCATCATCAACTCCTGGCGTGTGGTGCTTCAAGAAGCAGGACTTTGAAAATTAAGAATGAAGAATTAAGAAAGAAGAATGAAGAAATTAGGTGCTGACATAAAAGGTTTCGGTTTACTGCTGATGGGGGTAATTGTGATGTTATGCAGTTGCCGTGACGAGTTTTATTTTGTTCCTTCATCGGAGACAGAAGGGACGAGAAGAAATCTCGTCATTAGCCTGACCGTGCAGCAGCCTGGCGTTCAATCACCTGTATCCCGTAACCCGTTCAAACCAGACGAAGAAAAAGGTGAATATGAGTTGGGGTTTACCCAAGCAGAACGTCAAATCAATACGCTTACTCTTATTATGATGGGAGTGTATAACGGGGAAGAATTGTTCGAAACTTGGCAAACCATTAAACTGGATACACCTGTATTCGGGAGCTATGACGTAACATTTACTTTATCAGGCATAACCGGCACCAAACATTTTTATATACTTGCCAATGCGGAACAAAAACATATAAATGCCTTTTGGGCTAAAGACCGGATTTTCGATGCCGGTGAAGGACAAAGCGGACATAATATCGTGGGTAATTTGATGGAAATAAACCATAACGAAAACGGAGACGGAGAAGGAAGCAACATCTTGATGGCAGGCATTGTAAAATCAAATAGTGGCGACAGAGATATTGTCATTCCAACGGGTGACGGAAATGAGGATACAGATGAAAAAATAACGATTGATACTCCTATTAACTTGGTACGTACCGTGGCTAAAATATTGCTAACCTGCGTGCCTAAATCTGATGCAGAAACAGATTATGTGAAAGTTATTGATAGAAAAGATGCGGAAACGAGTACTGATGGAGAAAATACCGGCTGGATAAAATTAGCAGAAGTCAATTATATGCTGAATGTACTCAATCGGAAAACTTATTTGGATTATCGGGAGGATACAAAAGATGATGGCTATCTGATTGATCCCAATTATGAGATGAGTAATTGGATAGAAAAGAGAACCAATGACAACGAAACCACCTATGGTATCAAAGATTTGGACGCCTACCAAAAAGAATTTCTGTTTTACGACACACAAGACATGGTGGAAATGCTCAATACAAGCATACCGACATATAAGGGAGGAGAACCGTGTATGGTCAGAACAGCCACCTTGTACGATAAGAACAGAATAGGAAAAGAAAATGCAACACCTGACCATGACCACTATACCGAAGGACTGTATTGCACCGAGAACACGGTTTATAACGACATGAAATTCGCCAATGAAGCTGATTTCCAATCTGCCATCCGCTATGTAACCACTCGGGTAATGGTGGGAGCGAAATATACACCCAAAGTGATATGGGACGAAGGCGATAAACCGAAAACAGCTCAAACGGAAAAGGAAGCACAAGAGATATTGAAAGAAGTGACAGACTATACGTTAGAACCGGTCACCTATTTGGCAGGGACTTTCTGGCGGGACAGCCAAGGCAACTATTATTCGCTGGAAGGCATGAAAACGAAATTACAGAAAGCTCCCAAAACCGAATTCAGCCGTTACGATGGCGGCTGGGGCTATTATTACACTTATATAGATGAGAATGCCAAAAATGGAGCAATAAGCAAAGACACTCAAACCCGTTGGGGTATCAAGCGAAACCATTATTATATATTAAAGGTAGACAAAATCATCGCTCCTGGCTCGCCTTTTCCGGGTAATGAAACCATGCGCATTCACTCTGAACTGGTAGACTGGATAGACAAAGGAGGATCGGAAGAAGAGATTAAAGTACCACAGCAATCAGAAACGGCACAACCATGAGAAAGAACAGTTTTTACATAGGAACAGGGATGTTGGGCATGTGGCTCTTTGCGGCATGCTCGCAAGACGGTGTGCCGGGCAGCGAAACATCCGGTAGTGCGGAAATGCGTATCTATACAGATGTGGCACGTGCAGACGTAGAAGAAACCGATGCCGGAAGTACAGCCGATAATCCGGTCTTTCTCTTTTGGGACTTTGGCGATGTGCTGGGAAATGCAAAGGATCCAACTCCGCTTTATGTGGAACGTCCTGAAAAACACATTGATACCTATAAACGTCCCAATGAACCTTACAATACCGGCGAACTGTATCCCGACGGTAATCGCCGTGTCATGGCTACAGGATATGCGCCTGCTACGCTGACTCCGGAAGAGAGAACGGACAATACGGACAATTACGAACGCTTGACTATACCAAAAGACGGTTTATGTAAGACAGATGTGCTGACTTCCATCACACCGGTAGTGGCTTCGGCTGCCCTGCCTTTTGATAGAGAGGACGGAGAGACTTTGCAATTTATGCATGCGCAGTCGAAAGTCATCTTCAAAGGCAAATTGGCAGAAAACATGGGGAAGTTTATACAGAATGTAAATATTACATTGGACAACGCTTCAATAGCGGAACGGGTGGAATGGGATAGAAATAAAAACCTCTATGTACCTGTGGCTGGTGAAAACAATTCATATACCATCAAGCAACAAGGCGGTTTCCAGATAAACGATGTGGAAGCAACCGATATAGGTGAGGCATACATTGTGCCAGGGCAAAATAGCTTATCCGTTACCATTACGGTCGATAGGTCTGAGGATGTTTCATTCACGCAGAGTGAAACGGTAACTTTTTCTCATACGCTCAGCTTTGAGATCGAAAGAAGTGAAGATTCGGCTTGGGATGCCGGAAAGAAAGAAGATACGCTTTATGCCAACGAAGCCTATACCTTTACCATCCTGTTTGGCGAAGAAGGCATTGAATTGGTAGGTAACATGTGCCCGTGGGAAAATGGCGGCTATTTGATAGTCCCAATCTATCCTTTAGGGAATCAAAATCAAGGAGGAAGTGGAGTATGAAACGGAATGTATTGGGATATGGAATAGGAGTGCTGGCTTTGTCGGTCATGTTGGCATGCAATCACGAAGATGTAGCTTCGGGCTTCCCGTCTGCCGGACAACAAGCCGTGCTTGTCGCGCAAAAAAGCCATATCATCACCCGTGCAGGTGATGAAGTGACCCCGTTTAAGTTAGGGACAAAATACCTGTTGTATGCCGTGAATCAAGAAAACGTTGAAGTTTTAAATGGAGAGGGAACCGAACGTGACAATCATACCATCGATTATGGAACTGTGATTTCATACGGCAGTTCGCCCATTTCTTTCTACGGTGCAACGTATGGTAGCACAACTAAAGTTCCAGCGTTTCCATCTGACGGTGGAACGACCATCACAGAAACAGTAAAGGATGATGGTACGTTGCCAGACTTGATGTTTTCCAATAACTTGATAGACCAAACAGTAAGTAATGGCTATCGGTTGGAAATGAATTTCAAACACGCCATGAGCAAACTGAAATTTAGAATTGTGAAGCAAGATGAAACGGAGGATGATGAAAAGAATTTGGAGAATGCTACATTGACAAAAATACAAGTACAGGGCACGCACGGGGCAGGTACGTTGGACATCGTAAATGGCACGTGGACGTATGCTGAGGACGAAGAACCTTTACCCGATAGGACCTATTATGCCAACGCTACGGGCATGGAGGTAACGACAACTTCCCAAGAGGTGCCCGGTGAAATGCTTGTCTTTCCGAATGAGGCAAACGAGCAGGTAACCATATCGGTTACGTTGACCGGAATAGGCGATAGCGAAGGCGAAAAGACGGTGGATTATCGCCTTATGGAGATAGATGAGGAAGGAGAGGAAGACGGTAACTTCCAATTTGAAATGAACCATGAATATACTTTGCTCATCACCGTACTGAAAGACGAAGTGCGTACCATTGCCATTGCTCCACAGGTGTACGACTGGATTGACGAGAACAGAGATGACAACTACTTGGGACAACCCGTTACCTTTGCCAACCTGATGTGGATGGACCGCAACTTGGGGGCAACGAGTGCCGATTGTGAAAATGATTGGGAAAACTGCAGAGGATATTATTACCAGTATGCGAGGAATATACCTTATATATTAGATAAGGAAAAGTATGATGCAGCAGCTAATCAAATACCTGTATATCCGTTCCTTTATACTTATAATCAAAATGGGGAAAAAGTGTACGGAGGTGTAGCCGCAGGAGACAATATAAATAAAATATCTGTCAGATATCCGAATATAGCCATTAATCCGGGAGATAAAGGATTGTACCTGTTTATATGGGATCCTACAAATAATGGAATATGGTTATACAATGAAAACAATAACGGTGAACACTCATTTATTGATGAATATTGGACAAGTGACAATAACAATCACCCTTGTCCTAAAGGCTGGCGTTTGCCAACACGAGCAGATTTTGCATCATTCCTTCCGGAAAGAAGATTTCCAATAGGTACTTGGTATGAAGGATATCAATCTACTTTTGATTATCAAGCAAATACATTAAGATATCAAGAAGATGAAGTACATGGTACCATTAAGGGAGAAAGAGCGATTTATATCATTAAACGCAAAGGAAGACCCGATTGTTATCGGATACGGATTTTATTGAAAGAGTCCAATACACCCGGTAAGAGTTATTATGAATTCGCTTATTTTCCAGGTGATGCTACAATGAAATTCAACGGACTTACAACCGAAGCTGCTTTTGTTGAATCAATGAACAACGGCCTGTTTGATTGGAATTCTCCAAGTGCCATTATGCAAATACCGGCATGTGGATTTATTCATACAATGGGAGGAAATAAACTTGATGGTGATGGAGTTTCCACTGTTTTAAGAAGTTCGGATTGGGTTAGGGTTGGTTATAATTGGGTATGCTATTTACGAAGTGACCAAAGCTTTGGTTTATTCGATGGAAGTCGTAAAGCCCTTGGCGACCAAATCCGTTGTGTACGTGATGTAACCGCAAAATAAAGAATGCGTATGAAGAGAATAATCAGTATAGGAATCCTGATGGGGATGCTGGCAGCTTGCAGTACCGAAGAAGATGCCCCCGTATCTGTACCCGATGGCAAGGTGCAGGTAGAGTTCCAATTGCCCGGAACTTATGGCATCGGTGTTTCCGGTGTGCAATCGAGGGCGGACAATCTACCCGTTGCAGGAGAAGAGTGGCATACCTTACCTACTTCTGCCGTGGGACTACTGCCTGTAGGCAGCACCTTATGGCTCAGTTATGCCAAACTGAATGACGATGGAACTACTTACGATACGCCCAACTTGCAGGGATATGTAGTGGGGACAACCACCGGAGGGTATAATACGCTTTATCCTTGTACGACCCAAGAAGTGAATGGCAAGCTCGAAATCAATGCGGAAGAAATAGGTGCTCCTCTCTATCTGGAAGGAGGTACATACAAGTTCAAGATGGTTTCGCCGGCATATCCGGTTTCTACAGACCTGAAGATGAACATTGATAATGGCATGTATCTCTACTCTACTGACGGAAGGTACGAGGAAACATATTCCCAACCTATTCCCATCAAAGTAAATACATCGGGAGTGCAATATGTTAAACTGAACCCCATCATCAGCCAAGTGGCACGTTTCACTTTTACTATCCATAAGGGTACAGGGGTCTACACCTTGGAACCGCTCGAAGCCGGCATTGAGATAAGCGGATTGCAGAATCCATTCAATCACGGAGAAGAGGGGCAATTGCAATACAACTGGAGTTCGGAAGACATCGCCGATACGTTAGTGATGCGGATGGGAGACAAACGTTCGTGGGTGACATTGCCCGGCTCTGAATTAGAAACAGAGACAGATGGCACCATAACCGGCGACATAGGTGTATTGCCTACGCTTACGATGTCGACCCCAGTCGCTGTATTGATAAACATGGCGGTCAACGGTGTGCCGACCCAATACATGACGTTGGTGAACGAAACGCACCTGCTGCATGCCCGTTCGTATAATTTCGATTGGACGGTAAAGGTAGAAGACGGACAAATCAGTGTGGTCACCTGGCAAAACCAGTCGTGGACTACCGATATAATAAGAAATTAAAAAAGCACAAAGCATACAAACATGAAAGATAAACTAACGAAATACATCCTGTTGTGCCTGTTAGTGTGTATAGGAACAGGATGCGAGCAAACGGAAATGCCAGGCAATGTCAATATAGGGAAAGAGGTTAAGGTCAGATTCTCGCTTGGCATGCTTCCGGCAGAAGGAACGGACACTCGTGCGTCAGCTCCTCATGTGCCCGAAGTGGAAAACCTGATATATGACATTTGGGTGTTGCAGTTCAACGAGAACGGCATCTTGCTCGATACGAAAACAAAATATTATCCACGGGATGGTAAATCGGGCTTGTATGTAGAAGATTTTGAAGTCACTCTGATAGCGGCACAGAACAGTACGGTTTGCTTAGTAGTCAACACCGATGACCCCAAGATTTCCTGGCCGAACAACTTTCCCGCATTCCAACGGATGCTGCTGGATGTACAGGCAAGCAACGACCTTTCCCGGCGCGACCGTATGCCCATGTGCGGATATTGGCAAGGCAATGTTACCGGAGACGGTCAGGTGCTTTCGGCATTGCTGTGCCGCATGATGACTCGTATCAATTTAGTGGTAAACAATCAGACCGGTACTGCATTGGCAGAGGGAACAGTTAGATTGGAAAATGTGCCTACAAAGGCATACGTTTATCCGCGTATCAATCAGGAAGCATTGCCAGACAATGCTTATACCAGTGAAGGTTTTAGCGATCGTCTTACAAGCATATCCTCAGGCGATTCACAAGAGTTTTATTACTACATCGCTCCTAACATCTGTTCGGGAGAAGAACATGCGACAAAAGTGACCGTAACTTCCGGCGGTAAGACTTGGAGTGTCACCTTAGGAACAAGCGCACCCGATGAGGCGGATCGTATTTATACATTGTATGCCAACAATTATTATACGTTTACGCTAAACCTAAAGTAATCGACTGAAACCATCGTCAACTAAGAAGCTGTTTTGATTTCATTCGATAAATCTGTTAAGCATGATTTGGATGAATGCAATCTGTACCATAGCTTCTGCGGTTTCGCCTTCAAGCTTCCATTTACGGAAGTAGTAATAGACGGTTTGCCAAGGGGCGAAGTCAGAAGGAAGCATACGCCACTGGCAGCCGGTCTTGTTGATATAAAGGATGGCATTCATTATCTCTTTAAGCGGATGTTTCCGGTTCCTCGCTTGCGGCTCTAAAATATTTTTTATAACTTGCCACTGTTTTTCAGTCAGGTCGGTTGGATACTGTGTCATAACTTTATTGTTTGGTACCTTTAAAGATATAACATTTTTCCAATTGACCGGCTGATTTTGAATTTTATGGAGACCCTATAATATTATTCTTTAATCAATTCAAAACAGTTTCATAGTTGGGTAGCAGAAATTTGGTGAAACCTTCTTCCACTTCCTTGTTGGGAAAGCCCAGTTCATAGGTTCTGAATTCTTTGTCGAACCCTTTGATGGTGAGGTAGCCGCTCTGGTAGAGGATAGGGACGGGGTTGGTCTCCATCGTATCGATGCCGCCCAGAGAATCGGCAGTAGCCATTTCTTCGGTCAGACGGTGCAAGTCGTACTTACTGCGCTGGAGCAGTTCCACGAGGAAAGTAGGCGTGCCTGTTTCGAACCAGTAGCTGCCGAACTTCATCTTGGCAAATGTGTTGAGCAGACTGAACGGGTTGTAGATGTCTTCGCTGTCTTCCACGAAATGGTATCCGTCGTATTGTTCTTTCAGTTGCTGTTTGGCTTCGTCTTCTGTCATCCGGTTTTTCTGGGCCAGCGTCAGGATATCTTCTTTGAAATCGGTATGCAGTTCGTGTTCCGTGATGCCGCAGATACTGGCAAACCGGTCGTCGATGGAAATGTCCATCAGGTTATTCAGGTCGCTGAACACGCTGACCTTACTGAACTTCGTCACACCCGTCAGCAGGGCGAAACGCAGGTAGTTGTCATTAGACTTCAGCGCGCCGTAAAAGGCTTTCAGCGTATTGCGGTAGTCGGTAAGCAGCGGTTCGTTGCCGATAGCCTGGAGCATGGGCTTATCATATTCGTCCACCAACACCACCACTTTCCGTCCTGTCTTCTCTGCCGCACGGCGGATGATGCCGTTGAAGCGGCGGGCTACTCCGATTTCACTCTCCGAAGCACCGTAGAGGCTTTCCCAATAGCTCAGGTTCTCTTCCAGTACGTTGGTCAGTGCTTCGGGTGTATCATATCTCTGTGTGTTCAAATCGAGATGCAAAACAGGATGTACAGTCCAGTCCTTTTCCAATCCTTCCATAGCCAGTCCCTTGAAGAGTTCCTTCCTTCCCAGGAAGTAAGCTTCCAGTGTAGAGATGAGCAGACTCTTACCGAAGCGGCGTGGACGACTCAGGAAGTAATATTGCCCGGATTTTACCAGGCTGTAAATAAGCGAAGTCTTGTCGATGTAACAATAACCGCCTTCACGTATTTTTTCAAAACTCTGTATGCCTACCGGATAAATCTTGCTCATGGCTTCTCTGTGATAAGTGATTGTTTTTGCAAAAATAGTGAAAGGCGAGAGCAGAGACAAACGAAAAACAAAGTTTTTCGGTTTGACTATGCCGAGCCGTATCCTATTTTATTCAAAAATAGTGAAAGGCGAGAGCAGAGACAAACGAAAAACAAAGTTTTTCAGTTTGACTATGCCGAGCCGTATCCTATTTTATTTAAAAATAGCGAAAGAAAGAAGCAACGCTGCGTATTTGTGGATGCTTTTTGTTGACAGACAGCCGATGGCGACCTTTTTATTGAAATATTTGTGCGGATAGGCAGATTAATCCTTATTCTTGTAGGCAGAAGCCCAACCTGACGAACGAACGGGACATGTCGTTGTTATAGAAACATTCCGGTTTCAAGTAAGCAAAAAAACGAACGTTCGTCTTCCTTGAAACAAACGTTCGTTTTCTTTCATCCGTCCAGACGTTTCAATCAAAACGTGAGGACGTTTTTTCCATCGAAAACCGGTCGCTGTCAGTCTTCGGGAGACAGAATAGTAATATTCTGGTATCCAATAGATTGCAACATTCGTCCGACCGTATCAATTACTTTCTGACGGGCTTTAGTATATACGCCTTCACGTTTACACTGGTCCAAGAAGCGACGTTCGGCCTCATCGCGCATGGATTTCATATCCACAGGTGTCCAGACCTTCGTATCGCCGTCCGAAATGGATTTCCGTGCCAGTTCGTCTACCACCTTACCGTCCTTATTCAGCATCCGGACCGGAGGAAGCTGCACGGTAATACGACCGGTAGAAGCATCCATCTGTACATCCTCATTACGGAGTTCAGACAAATCGGCTCCCAGATTCATACGGCAAGGATAAACCACCGTAATCCGGCACTTTGAATCGAACAGAATGCCGGGCACTTTCTTTTCACGGCTCACCACCATATCCTTGTAGCAGGTAAGCACACTCAACTGGGCAATGGCACGTACTTCGTCAACAATGACAGCGGTAGGTTCCATTACCGGTTCACGGGATACTTCATCGTCCTCCATCGAGGCCCAACGATATCCTGCCAACCCTGCAACCAGGATGATTACCACCAGCAACACTATCCGAAAAAGATTCTTCTTACTCATTTCTGCTTGTCCTTATAGATAATCATTTTCTTCACTTCTTCCGTATTGTATCGAGGTACCTCAATGACCGGATTCTTACCCAGCTTGCGAATCATCAGAGACAGCATGGTACGTGCCTGGTCCTGACACTGCTCCACCAGTCCCATGCCGGGCAAAGCCTGCTCGATGGAACGGCGGCCGCGATTGGCGAACTGCGAGAACTCATCCTGCGTGAAATTGCTGCGCAACAATCCCACGGAGGTCTGCACCTCATCGTGTTTGATTTCGGAGCTTTCTATCTCAATGAAAGGCGCCGGAAGCGTAAGGTATACATCCTCTCCTTCTATCCGGATATCTTTCAGCTTACTCAAATCAATGCCGGCCTTAACCTGTGCCGTCACCGGAATCATGCACTTACGGTTACCGATGGTATACCATTCCTGGTCGTTCATCAGAAGTACCTTATCTACTTTGGCCTCTACCAGATACAGTTTGGGGATATCGTTCAGAGCCGACACGACGTCCTGAACCGGTTCGGCCACATCTTCCTGCCCCCCACCCGATGAACAGCCAGCCGACAGACACAACCAGGCGATACACCCTATCCATAATCTACACTTCCTCATTGCTTACCTCCCCCATTTCAATATCTGACCAATTTCTTGGGAGAACCGTGCCAGGAACATCCCAGACAAAACACCTCAGATATATCGAACCCATCCAACGTCTCTTCCGGATTCTTCGGCACCACTTCTGCCTGTTCAGTGACATACACCAATCTGCGTTCTCCCGATTCGTTCTTTACATACATGGCAGCTATCTTACACTGCGGACATAACATTTTCTTCATCTGTCATCAAAATGAGATTTTCATGAATTACAACAAATGTAGGAACTGTTTTGATTTCCTGCAAACAAATTTATCGGATATTTCATCGGTTACTTTCTTTCGTAACGGTCATTTCCCAGAATCTGCTACCGATTATATACAAACCTGCTTCTCTAGTAACCGGAGTTTCCGGATGCAACCGGGTTGTTATTCTACCTTCAGCGGCTCAACACACGGAAAAAACTTCTACCTTTGTGGCAGATAACAATAAGCCGAAAAACCATGGAAACAAACCAGCACCAACATTCACACGGACATGCACATCACCACCATCATCACCATCATGCCGTTCCTACTACACTGAGCGGTATCTTCATCACCTGTATCATACTTAATCTGCTGTTTGTAGCAGTAGAAGCCGGCGCCGGCCTCTACACGAACTCCTTGGGGCTCCTCTCTGATGCCGGACATAACCTCAGCGATGTGTTCAGTCTGCTGCTTTCACTCTTTGCCATCTGCATGGCCCTGCACCGCAGCAACCGACATTTCACCTACGGCTATAAGAAGAGTACCATTCTTGTATCCTTAGTGAATGCCATTATCCTGCTGGTGGCTGTGGGTGCCATCCTGATAGAAAGCGTCTACAAGCTCCGCCACCCGGAACCGGTATCGGGCGAAGTGATTTCGTGGGTCGCCGGAGCCGGCATACTAGTAAACGGACTGACTGCCTGGCTGCTCATGAAGAAACAAGGAAACGACCTGAACGTGAAAGGAGCCTACCTCCACATGGCGATGGACACGCTGGTTTCTGTAGGTGTCGTGATTTCGGGACTGATTATCAGTTATACGGGATGGGAATGGATTGACCCTGTCATCGGACTCTGCATAGCCTTCATCATCCTCGTATCTACCTGGAACCTGCTGAAGGAAAGCCTATTCCTGACATTGGACGGAGTTCCGGAGAGTATCGACATGCAGGAAGTGGAAGCAACAATCAATGGAGTACCGGGAATCGAAAGCTGGCACCACCTGCACGTGTGGGCAGTGAGTACTACCGAGAATGCCGCTACCCTGCACATTGTCCTGAAAGATCTGGAAGAACTGGAAACCGTTACACATGCATTGAAACATGCCCTGCGTGAAAAGGGTATCCACCACAGCACCATCGAATGTGAACGGACAGGACATACCTGCGGAGAAGAAGGATGCTGCGGATGTAACGGAGAAAAATAACAAACGATTATCAATGTAAGATGAGAATTACTGGGGCCAAAAGGCTGCGGAAGCCTCTGGAAACAGGCACATACCCAATAAAAAACTCCCGACAGAAATGAATCTGCGGGAGTATCTCTGGAAATGGAAGCGGAAGCTGGGGGATTCGAACCCCCGGTACGGTTACCCGTA
>ENA-OPVK01000927-OPVK01000927.1-human-gut-metagenome-genome-assembly--contig:-NODE-927-length-19397-cov-2.794799_pt1 | contig 19397 bp, 18 predicted proteins | sample MGYA00241495_ERZ501982 | MGnify/ENA primary metagenome ERZ501982 (study PRJEB25962, sample SAMEA2042002) | human gut metagenome | biome: human gut; feature: human-associated habitat; material: faeces...
CTAGTATTAAGACAAGTCCGATTGATAATAGTAGTTGTTTCTTCTTATCCATTTTTTCTTTCACTCCTTTTATTTTATTTACATTAAAAAACAAGATAAGATTAGTCCTATCCTGTTATTAATGCATGATAAAAAAGAGTAATTAAGCTATAGAAATTGTCCACACCAACTGATTGTAAACTTGACATATTGATTGACAAATGCATAGTTAATCACCTCTTCCTTATCTTTAAATTAATTCTATCAAACATTTAAGGAAAGTACAATTGATTTAAATATTTTTTATGATTTCATCATAATTAGACACTAGGATAAACTTAATTTTATCCTTTATTTCTTTAGGAATTTCTTCTAAATCCTTCTTGTTCTCTTTAGGTAAATATATTTTTTTTACCCCTGTTCTATAGGCTCCTAAAACCTTTTCTCTAACTCCTCCTATAGCAAGAACATCACCTTGTAAAGTTATCTCTCCTGTCATAGCTATTTTAGATGATATTTTCTTATTACTAAAAGCACTTATTATTGAAGTAGTTAAAGCGATACCAGCACTTGGTCCTTCCTTATTAACAGCCCCTTCTGGTAAATGAATATGAATATCACTTGAAAATATAGAATCATCAACATTAAATTTCTTATAATTAGCTTTTATATAACTAAGAGCGATAGATGCTGATTCTTTAATAACATCTCCTAAAGAACCAGTAAGTATTAAATTACCTTTTCCTTTATAATAAGTTGTTTCTATTTTTAATACATCCCCTCCAAAAGGAGTATAAGCTAATCCATTAACTACACCAACTTGTAATGTTTCCTTTTGACGATAGAATGTATATATTTTCTTACCTAAATACTCTTCAAGAGAATCCTTTTTTACTATTACTTGAGCTTCATTATTTTCTAGTAACATTTTTTTAACTATCTTTCTTAAAATCTTAGAAATCATTCTACTAAGTTCTCTAACTCCAGCTTCTTTAGTATAACACCTAATAATTTCTAAAATAGCATCACTTTCAAAGACTACTTCAAATGGAGTTAGTCCTACTTCATCCATCAATTTAGGTATTAAATAATTTAAAGCTATATCTTTTTTTTCATATTCTGTATATGATGGGATATGAATAATTTCTAATCTATCTTTTAATTCTAGAGGTATTTGTTCTTCATAGTTAGCTGTTGCTATAAAAAGCACTTTAGAAAGATCGAAGTCTTCTTCAATGTAATGATCAGAGAAATGACTATTTTGTTCTTTATCTAATACTTCTAAAAGACTACTAGCAGGATCTCCTTTAACACTTTTAGTCATCTTATCTATCTCATCAATAATAAAGACTGGATTAGAACTACCTGCTTTTTTCATACCTTGAATTATTCTACCAGGTAAAGCTCCAACATAAGTTCTTCTATGCCCCACTATTTCTGCTTCATCATTAATTCCTCCTACTGATATAGTAGCAATATTTCTATTTAAACTTTTAGCTATAGAATAAGCAAGTGAAGTTTTACCAACCCCAGGTGGCCCTATTAAGCAAAGAATAGGACTTTTCTCTTTTTTAGAGTTTTGTTTAACAGCAATATATTCTAAGATTCTTTCTTTAACATCACGCATTCCATAGTGATTATTATCAAGAGTCTTTTGTATTTCTCCTAGATTAGTTACATCTTTAGTTTCTATTTCAAAAGGTAGTGATAACATCCATTCAATATAGTCTTTCATCATTACCACTTCTGGAGAGATAGGAGCAGATGTTTCATACCTTTTAATTTCTTCTTTAATTCTATCTTTTATTTTTTTATTAGCTTTTAGACTTTTTAATCTTTTCTGATATTTTTCTATTTCACTATTCTTACTATTTTCTTCCCCTAATTCTTCTTTTATTACTTTAAGTTTAGTCTGTAAATAAAATTTCTTCTGATTATCTGTTACTTCTTCTCTTACCTTTTCATCTATTTCATTTTCTATTTTAGCAAGGGCTATTTCTTCTTTTAACTGTTCAAGTAAAGTAATAGCTCTTTTAATAGGATCTTCTTCATATAAATATTTTTTCTTAAGTTCAATAGAAAATGGTAAAAGAACAGCTAAAGAGTCAGTTAAATCTGATAAATTGTCAATGAAAGATAATTGGTGAAGCATAGCATTACTAGTATTCGCTATTAAATTACTGTATTTTTCATAGGATCTTAACAACATATCTATATATAAAGTGTTTTTTTCTTTTGGTATTTCCTTTACATTCACATCTTCTATATCAACATACCAGATATCATTTTCTTTTTCATAGTTAGTAACTTTCACTCTTTCATGACACAAAAACACTGCTCTTGTCTTAGAATTTGGCACTAATAATTTTAAAGTTAGGGTTGATAAAACCCCAAGAGAAGGAAACTCTATAACATTATCTAAAGATACTCCATCTAGTGAATGTATCATAATAACTTGTTGATCTTTACTTTGTTCTATTGTATTTATTAACTTTTCTGTCTTCTCATCCTGTGTTTCTATCCTATACTCAACCTTTGGAAACAAGACAGTTTCGTTAACAATCATAACTGGTACTCGCCTCATTACACTTCACCCATTTCTAACTATTTATTATAACTTAATAAACTAGTTTTGAGAAGATTTTTTTAATATTTCCATAAAAAAACAATATCTTAAAATATCGTTTTTCTTTCTCTTCTTAAAACAAATGTTTTTGGTCTTTCTATAAGTGAAAATGATTCACTATGTTTAAATTTTCCTTCTTTAAGTACTATTTGTTTAGAACTGTTTTTATTATTATTAATTATTTCTTTTGCCCTAGTTGATAAAACAACATCATCATAGGTATAGCTTAACATTTTATTTATTTGCTGACTTGTTAGATTATTATTACAATCTATAAATTCTACTGTATCATCTATAGACCAATATCTAAGAAATAAATCATTCTTTATATTCATTTCTAAAAGAGAAGGCATAATTTTTAGATTAGTTACTATTTTATCATTTAAAAGATTAGGATTATAATTAGTTGTTTTTCTAATAAAATAATCAAACTCTTGTTGTTTAGAAGGCTTAATCGTAACTTTTCTATCTTCAAAATCTACTAAACCATATAGTCCATTTATTTGTTTAGAAACACGAGATAACCTTGCCACTCTAAGATTCATTTTATCAAATATATCTCTATTTTTAGGACACAGTTTTAGTAAATAACTAGATGTATTATTACCTAGTAAGTATGATTCTATATTATATTTATCCCTATCATAATCTAAAAATCCATCTACTTCATTTAGTCTTTCTTGAATTAATAAGAATTCATCTCTTAATCCTAATAGTATTTCCTTAGCACTATATTTATCTTTCATAACTATCCCCCTAATAGTAATATTTTTTTATTATTTCTTCTGCTACTTTTATTCCATCAATAGCTGATGAAGTTATCCCTCCAGCATAGCCACTACCTTCCCCACAAGGATATATTCCTTTGATATTCGACTCTAACTTTTCATCTCTTATTATTTTAATAGGAGATGATGTTCTTGTCTCTACTCCAGCAAGTAGAGGATTACTATCACTAAAGTTTTTTATTTTCTTATTAAATTCTATCATTGCTTCTTTAATTGAATCACTAATAGTTACTGGTAATATATCATTTAAGTCAGTAAAAGTATAGGCACCTAGTATAGCAAAATCTGTTTCCTTCTTAGTTATTTTTTTATTTAGAAAGTCTTGATAATATTCTACTGGTATCTTACCATTTCCTTTTAAATAAGCTTTTTTCTCTAGTTCTTGTTGATATTTAACACCTGCAAACAATCCTTCACCATAGTCTTTTTTAGATACTGTTACCACAATAGCACTATTGGCAGTATTACTATCTCTTAAATAATTACTCATACCATTTACTACAAGTGAGTTATTTTCACTTGCTGAATTTATAACATAACCTCCAGGACACATACAAAATGAGTAGACTCCTCGATGATTTTTTGTTTGATAAGTTAGTTTATATGGAGCTTTCTTAATCTTATTTTGATATTGTTCTTTATCAATCATCTTTTGATAATGCATTACTCTAACTCCTACTGCAAATGGTTTAGATTCCATCAACAAGTTTTTATCATCTAAAAGATGAAATGTATCTCTAGCACTATGACCTATAGCAAGTATTAAAATATTACAAGGTAGTTGTTCTTTATCATTTAGAGTAACTGATACTACTTTTTCATTTTCTATTTTAATATCTGTAAGTTTAGTACTAAATCTAAACTCTCCACCCATCTTAATTATTTTATTCCTAATAGATGGAATTATCTCTTTTAATTTATCAGTTCCAAGATGAGGATGCTGTAAGTATAAAATATCACTATCTGCTCCATTTTCAATAAAAATATCAAAGACTTTTTTACCTCTATGTTCCTTATCTCTAATCATTGTTTTTAGTTTTCCATCAGAGAATGTTCCTGCTCCCCCTTCACCAAAAGAGACATTACTTTCTTCATTTAAAGTACCTTTTTCTAAGAAAGTATTAACTGTCTTTACTCTTTTAATCATCTCTTCTCCTCTATCTATTACTAAGGGATGAAAACCTTTACTCGCTAAAAGATATGCAGCAAATAACCCTGCTGGACCACTACCTACAATAATAGGTCTATTTTCTAATTTATTAGAACCATTCTTTGGTATTTGGTATTCTTCTTTTACTACTTTATTAAGTTTTAGTTTTTTATTCTTTAATAGTTCATCTTCTAATTTACTTTCTAGTTCTATATCAATACTATAGTGATAATGAATAGCACCACGCCTTCTAGCATCCACTGATTTTTTATTAATACTAATAGTTTTTATATCACTAGACTTTATCTTTAATAGTTTTATTACTTCTTCTTTATAATTATCATTATCTATTTTTAAATTAATCTCTACTCTAAGCATTACTATCACCTCTACTAGTTAATATTCCTGATAAGAAAGCAAATGTTAGATTGTAACCACCACAGTCTCCATTAACATCTAATAACTCTCCTATGATATATAAGTTTTTAACAAATATAGATTCCATCGTTAAAGGATTTATTTCCCTAAGACTTACTCCCCCACTACATACTTGTGAGAAGTCAAATTCTTTATAAGAAGTAATATTAAATTCCATCTCTTTTAGTATTTTAGTTAATTCTTGTTTTTTATCATTTGATAAGTCTTCATAATAAACATCTTTAGAAATATCTAAAGTCTTAAGTATATAGTCAATCATTTTATTAGGTAAAAAACCAAGTAGTAAATCATATACTTTTTTATTTTTAAAACTAACTTTATCCATAAATGGCATTAAGTCTATTGTAATTACTTCTTTTTTATTTTTATTTAAACCTTTAACAGCATAGTAACTAAGGTTAAAGATACAAATACCACTTAATCCATAGTCAGTAAACTGAACTTGACCTAGTTCTTCTCTTACTTTTACTCCATCTTCATAAAGAGTTACTTTAGCATCTACTCTTACTCCTTTAAGATTTATTTTTTCCCTAGTTATAAGTGAGGTTAGTGATGGTAATACTTTTACTATATGATGATTAAATTTTTTAGCAAGTTGATACCCTATTCCATCACTACCTGTCATCTTATAGGCTTTACTACCCGTTGCTAGTATCAGTTTATCACAAGATATAGTATCATTTATTAAGAATAAGCTGTTCTTTTTTTCTATTTTTTCTACTAAATAGTTATATTTAATCTTACCACCTAAGTCTAGATAGGTTCTTTCTAGTAGTTCTTTCATATTATAAGCTTGATTAGCAAAAGGATAATAATAACCATCTTTTACTTTAGGTATTATTCCTAAAGAGGTAATAAAGTCTTCTACTAGATGTATATTATCACTAGTTATTATTTTTGCTAATATATCTTTATCACTACTATGATAGTGTACTATATTTTGATCACTATTAAAAAAGTTGCATCTACCTGCTCCTGTTAGTAATAATTTTTTACCACTAATATTATTTCTTTCTAATATTGTTACATCATAACCACATCTTAGTAAAGAAATACCGGCAGCTAACCCACTGGCACCAGAACCAATAATTATTATTTTCATGAGTAATCACCTCTAAACCTAATTTTAGCATAAGATAAGAAAAGAAATAAACTTTTTCTTGTTTATTTCTTTAAGATTTGTTCTTTATTTGTAGTTTTTTCATATTCAGTAATGTTAACATTCATATCACTAGTCATGCCTTCTAACCAAGTTGCATCATTTAAAAACTGTCTGATTAATTGTTCATGTTTTTCTTTAGATGTAATATGATATTCTTTGGCCCCTTTAGAATAATTAGTAGAATCTAATAATTCCTTATTATAGATAATAGCTTGTTCTAAAGCACTTTCATAACTATCAGTTAAGAAATCAGTTTTAGAGCTATTAACACAATCTCCATCACTATTATATTCAGGATAATTAGCCATGTAATAATTTTCAGCTAGAGATCTACCTGTAATATATGGATAAACAACACCATAAGAGCAAGCAACTTTTCCTGACTTAGTTATTTTTCTCTCACTACTTACTACATAACATTTTGAAGGAATATAAGAAACTAGTTCTCTTTTTTCATCTTCAGCTTTCACTGGCACATTTAATTCTTTTGTTTTCTTTATAGGCATTACTGTATATGCTACTGGATATATTTGATTTTTCATAAAATCCCCCTCTTTCTCAAAGATGCACATATTATAACACACTTTAGTAAAAAAATAAAGCTTTTTTTCTACCAAACACGTCCTTTTAGATACCATTTACGGATTTAGTCTGTTTTGAATACAAAAAATTTACCAATTGAAGCACAAAGAAAAAGATTTTTACTACTACTTTTATAAAAGATAAGGCTCTTTACTACCAAACGCATCCTTTTAGATACCGTTTACGAATTTGGTCTGTTTCTTTTTAGAATAAACCACTTACTTATGACATACAATTCATAGAGGTGAATCACTTTGTTTATAAAAAACATCAATAAAAGAATTAAAATAATGCTTTTACTATTTGGTTTTATTTTATTAATGGTTATTTTTAAAGTATTTTATGTGCAAGTTTTCGATTATAAGAAATTATCTAATCTTGCTAGTGATTTATGGAGTAGAAATTTACCAATAGAAGCATCACGGGGAAAGATTCTTGATCGAAATGGAATTGTTTTAGCTGATAATGTTACTACTACTTCACTTGTTTTAGTGCCTAATCAAATTAAAAATAAGAGGGAAGTTACTAAGGAATTAGCTAAGATACTTAATGTTAGTTATAATGAAATGAAAAAACATGTCTTTAAAAATACATCAATTGAACGTGTTCATCCACTTGGGCGACGACTTTCTTATGAAGTAGCCGATAAAATAGAAGCTTTAAAGTTTGATGGGGTTTATCTTCTTAAAGAAGCGAAAAGATATTATCCTTATAAAACATTACTCGCTCATGTTCTTGGTTATGTAGGAATTGATAATCAAGGATTATCTGGACTAGAATTACAGTATGATAAATACTTAACCGGGGAAGCTGGAGCTATTAAGTATTTTTCTGATGCCAAAGGAAATAAACTTACTCTTTCTGACGTTTATGTAAAACCTCAAGATGGTATGGATTTACAACTAACGATAGATATTAATATTCAAAAATCAGTTGAGAGAGAACTTGATAATGTTGTTAATATGATGAATCCTGATATGGCTCTTGCTGTTGTTATGAATCCTAAGACAGGAGAGGTACTAGCGATGAGTTCAAGGCCTACTTTTGATCCTAATAATTATAAAAATTATAGTAGTGAAGTATTAAGTAGAAACTTACCCATTTGGGCTAGTTATGAACCTGGATCTACCCAAAAAATAATTACAACTGCTGCTAGTATTGAGGAAAAAGTTATTGATATTTATAATGAACACTTCTTTGACTCTGGAGGTGTTACCGTAGATGGAGCAAGAATCAGATGTTGGAAAGCAGGTGGTCATGGTGATCAAACTTTCTTACAAGTATTACAAAATTCTTGTAACCCTGGTTTTGTTTTAATGGGAGAACGTCTTGGAAAAGAAAAGTTATTTTCTTATTTAGATTTATTTGGATTCGGACAAAAAACTGGAATTGATCTTAATGGTGAAGGAAAAGGAATAATATTTCCTCTATCAAGAGTTGGTAATGTAGAACTTGCTACTACTGCCTTTGGTCAAGGAATAAGTGTAACTCCTATCCAGCAGATAACTGCTATATCTGCTGTCTTAAATGGTGGTAATTTACTAAAACCTTATGTTTTAGCTAGTGTCTTGGAACCAGAGACTGGTAATGTTATGTATCAGAATAAAAAGACTGTTGTTAGAAAAACAATTAGTAAAGAAACATCTAAAACCATGCGATATGCATTAGAAACAGTAGTAGCTTTAGGAGGAGGAAAAGCCGCTTATATTGATGGATATCGCATTGGGGGAAAGACTGGTACTGCCCAAAAAGTTAAAGATGGAGCATATCTCGTTAACAATTATATAATGTCATTTGTAGGTATTGTTCCTAGTAATGACCCAGAAGCTGTTTTATATATTGCTATTGATAATCCTAAAAATACGGCTCTTTTATCAAGTTATACTACCACCCCAATAGCAAGAAGAATTCTCTTAGATATCATAGATGCTTTAGATATTAAGAAACAAGAAGGTGGTGTTGAAAAAGATTGGCAATGGGATGATAAGGTTTATTATGAGGTACCAAATGTTATCGGTAAGGATAAAAAAGAAGCTAAAGAAATATTAGAACACTTTAAAGTAGAATACAGTAAAACAGGTAGTAAAGTAATCAGTCAATCGCCAAAAGCAGGTGAGAGGCTTGAAGATGGTGGTACAATCACACTACTTCTAGGAAACTAAAAGAATGAGAAAATCATCTTCTCATTCTTTTTATATCTTGATTAGAAACACCAGTTATTTCAGTTATCATATCGTAAGATAAGCCTTTGTTTAACATGGTATTAATTATAGAATTTCTTTCCTGCTCAATTCCTCGTTCAATTCCTTGACTAATTCCTTGACTAATTCCTTGACTAATTCCTTGACTATAACCATGCTCTATACCTTTTTTTCTACCATTACGGTAACCTCGTCTAGTGGCTATCTTCTCACGATATGCTAAGTACATGGCATCTTCTTGTCTTCGCCTTTCTTCAGCATCATATAACCCAATAGTATTAATATCAAAAGTAGCTTCTTTAATTCTTTTAGCTGCTTCCATTAAATCATCATCTCCTTTGCCAATTTCATCTAGGTCTTTAATCTTATCAATACTAAGTATTAATAGGGCCTTTTCAAGTTTAGTTAACTTATCCCCATTATAGTATTTCTTCTTCAGTTTGGGAAGACTGATATGATATTTTTTAACTTTTCCCGTTTCAATTATTCTGTTTTTCATATCAGCATAATAAAACTTCAAGATAGGACTTTTAACTTTAAAGTATGAAAAATTATTGAAGTTCACTTGTAAAAAACTATTCATACTGCTATAGTCTTCACTAACATTTAAACTTTCACCTTCAATTTTTCCAAGATAAGCTTCATTTCTGATAAATAATCCATCAAAATAACGATTATTCATCTCAAAGTTAGCTAACATCTTATCAACCCTGATAATAAGGTCAGATGTCTTTTTTCTTTCCTTAGCATTACTAAGTTTATGTTCACTATTTTGAACTCTTATTCTGCCTTTTATACTTTCTTTAGAAATATTTGTGAAACTGCTAACTAGAAAAGCTAGATAATTAGGACAATCTAACATAACAATTTTAAAAACTGGATCAAAATTAGCAGGAATTACTTTACCAGTTGCTATTAAATTATCCCTAAGTCTTTCTAGTTTTGTTATATCATCAAGCATAATTTTTCCTCCTTTCGCCCCTAATCTATCACAATGAAAATCTAATTGCAAATTTGAAATTTTGTAAATTGAACCCTATTTTTCTAGGGAAAATAGCAAATTCAAAAGGCAATTTTCCAAATTCACTCCACCCTTACTAGTGAATTTAGTAAAACTGCCTTAAAATTCTATAATTTAAATTTTTTTAAGTTTTTTTAATGTCTCATCAAAGGTTGAAACAGCTTCTATCTTAATAGAATAGTTTTTTCGTTTAGCTTCTTTTAAAGCTTCTTCATAGTTTTCACCAGCCGGTACTAAGAAAACATCAGCTTTTTGTCTTACCGCTCCATTAAGTTTATACTTAACACCACCAATACTACCAACACTACCATCTTCCTCGATAGTACCAGTTCCCACTACTTTTTTACCCTTAGTAATATCTTTATCTACTAGACTATTATAAATAGCTAGCGTAAGCATTAACCCGCCAGATGGACCACTTTCACTTTGTTTGAATTTTAATTCTATTTTAGGGTTAGTTTCATAATCATAAATATTTACAATACTAATACCTGCTACTTTTCTTCCTTGATAGTTCTTAATAGTAGCATAAACATCTTTTTTAGAATCATTTCTTTTTACTACTAGTTTAATTCTATCTCCAACTTCTTTTTCTTCTATAACACTTTTTAAAGTATCAATATCTTTATACTCCATATCTTCTACTTTTACTATTTCATCACCTATTCTTACCCCATCACTTTCTTTTTTTTCAAGATAGAAAACATAAGGATGAGTAGTCTTAATTTTTACCTTCTTACCTGCTTTTTGATAAGCCAGTAAAATAGCTGTTTGATTAGCACTTTTTAAAGATAAATGATCCCTGATACTTACCTCTTCTACTGTCTCATCATTATTTAGTTTTACATCTTCTTCTTTTTCTAATTCCCAATCTTTAAATACTTTAGATAAAAGATAAGTAGCAGTATTTCCTTTTAATTCTTTAACATAGGCAAAATACATCTTATAGTCTTTCTTATTACTAGATTTAATATCTATTCTTTTACTAATATCTATCGTTCCACCCCCAGCATAAACATAATATGGAAGAGGAAAAGATAAAACTAAATACAAACTAAGAAAGATAAGAATACTCTTCCCATTTTCCTTCATAAATTCCTTTATTTTCTCATACAATTTATTAGTCATTTTATCAACACCTTTATAATACATTATAGCAAAGGATTAAAAATTATGAAAAGAAAATATCACTATTTATTAGGTTTTATTATTATTATGTTTTCTTATCTTGGAATATTTTGTTTTCCTAATATTATGATCAATTCATCTATTAATGCCCTTTTAATCTTTAGAGAAAAACTATTTCCTTCCATCTTTCCTTTCTTTGTCTTATCTTTTTTATTTATAAATATGGGCTACCCCTTAATACTTAATAAATACTTTAAAAATATCACTAGAAAGATATTTCATCTAAGTGAAAATACAACATTCATCTTACTTATGAGTATTATCTCTGGTTTTCCTTCTGGTGCTAAATATATAGTAAAAGATTATAGCAACAACTATATAACTAAAGAAGAAGGTAATCAATTACTCTTATTTACTCATTTTGCTAATCCATTATTTGTCTTAGGAACTTGTGGTATCTTACTAAATAGTAAAAGACTAGCTTATAAGATACTTATTTGTCAGTTACTTGCTAATATCATATTAGGAATACTAGTAAGACCCAAAAATATTACTATTACCAAGAAAAAAGAAGTAGTTTTTTCTACTCCTAGTTTAATATCTATCTTACCTGATGCCATTAATGAAGCCATGGAAGTTTTAATCTTTATGTTAGGTTCTATTACTATATTTCAGTTCTTTACTAATTGTTTTCTCTTATTTACTAATGAATCAGTATTTTTTAGAACTATCTTTACAGGTATTATGGATCTTACTAGTGGTATAAATCTAGTACCTACTCTTTCTATATCAATAGAGCTTAAAGCTTTACTAATGTTAATATTTATAACATTTGGAAGTTTATCTGTTCACTTGCAAGTAATTAATGCTATTAAAAATACTAATCTATCTTATACTAACTTTTTTATAGGACGAATCTTAGAAACTATAATTTCTATAATTTTATTTTTACTTTTCTAATATTAACTAAGTGGATAAGCAACTGGAGCAGTTATAGAAAATGATAAGTCCTTATCTTCAAAATCACGACAGTTAAGAGAAATATTTATTTTAACAAAAGCATCATCATCGCCTAACACTTCAATATAAGTTTTATCTTTATCAATAGTTAAATCATCTAAAGTATTAGTAAATTTAGGAAGTGAATAAACAATTTCTTTTCCCGTTTCACCATAAGTTATATTGCCATTATTTAAATTAATTTCCATATTTGTACTATATATTTTACCAGTTTTAGGATTATTCATATCAAATTTAGCATTCAAAGTAGCAGCCGAAATGTTTTCACTTTTTTGGACATTAATCAAGTGTCCTTTTGTTAAATCATCTTGAATAATTTTTTGTAGTTTGTTTTCATAATCTATGATACTACTTTCAATTGCTTCTTTCTGCTCTTTATCTTTATAAGATAGCACAATATCAAACATTCCTACTACTATCAAAGATAAAATAGCAAAAGTAATTATTAGTTCAACTGATGTCATTCCTTTATTACTCATTTTCTATGTACCTCCATAATTCCATAATTATGTTTATCTCCTTTATTAAACTCTATTATTACATGAAAATAATTACCATCATTAACTTTAGTAGTGTTTTTACTATAAGTTGGAAGATAACTAATATAGTCTTTAAATTCTCTTGTATAAGAACTATTAGATTTAACATGATTTTTGAATTTTTCTAGATTATAAGGAACTAAATAGATCTTAGTTATATCATTAATTTCTTTATAACTATAGCACCAACCAGAAACATTATTTTGAGAATAAGAAAGACAGTCAGTTATATCAAAATAGCCATAGTTTGAAGCATTTGTAAAAGCATTTTGACTAATTCCATCTAAAACTAATTTTCTAGCCCAATGAGCCTTATATGTAGCTTCTACTGTGTTATAATCTTTATATTTTTCATATTCTGCTATTAATGGTAGAATATTAACATAAAGCATGGAAAAAGTACTCATTACAAAAAGACTTACTATTAGTGTTTCCGCTAGCATAAAACCTTTATTATTAATTTCTTTTATACATTTCACAAACATCACCCCTTGCACCAATCTTAATCCTATTATATAATAGATTATAGTAAAATACCATATCAAAAATAAAAGGGGCTGATTAAATGATTAGTTATGATATGACAAAAACTCCCGTTGTTAATGTTGTTGATGACATTTTAGCATACGGTGCCACTCATGGTGCCAGTGATATACATTTTGATCCAAGAGAAGATTCTTTAATGGTTAGAATGCGTGTCGATGGTGATTTAAGAGATTATACTAATATTCAAAAGATATATGAGAGAAATCTAATTACTAGAATTAAACTTTTAGCTAATATGAATATCACAGAAAGTAGACTTCCACAAGACGGAGCAATTAAGGGAACTATTAAGGGAATACCTATGGAGACTCGTGTTTCTACCCTTCCTACCAATGAAGGAGAAAAATGTGTTATTCGTATTCTTGATTACTCTAGAAGTTTAGCAGGTATTGATTCTTTAGGCTTTAATGAGAGAAACTTAGAAAAGTTAAAGAAAATGATTAAGGAACCTAATGGAATAATACTAATCACAGGAGCTACTGGTTCTGGTAAAAGTACAACGGTATATTCTATTCTACAAGTTTTAAATAATAAGGAAACTAATATTATCACTGTAGAAGATCCAATTGAGATGAATCTTGAAGGATTAAACCAAGTCCAAGTTAATAGTGAAATAGGACTAGACTTTGCTACAGTTTTAAGATCTATCTTAAGACAAGATCCAAATGTTATTCTAATCGGTGAAATTCGTGATAGTGAAACTGCTAAAATCGCCGTTCGTGCCTCAATTACTGGTCACTTAGTACTATCTACAGTCCATACCAACAACTCATTAAGTACCATTGAACGTCTACTTGATATGAATGTTGAAAGATATTTATTATCTAGTGCCTTAACTGGTATTATTTCGCAAAGACTTGCTAAAATGCTTTGTACGCATTGTAGAAAGAAAGAAGCTACTACTCCTTATCAAAAAAAGATATTTAAGCTAGCACTTCACCAAGATGTAGAAGAAACTTATGTTGCAAATCATGATGGATGTGAATATTGTTCTGGTGGATATCATGATCGTGTAGCTATTCAAGAAGTATTGTTAATTAATGATGAAATTAGAAATGCTTTAAATGAAGAAGAAATGCGAAAAGAAGATCTGCAAAAAATAGTATACACCTCTGATGTAATAACCATGTTACAAGATGGTCTTTACAAAGTCTTAGATGGAACCACTTCCTTTGAAGAAATCTATAGAATAATTGATATTGATGATGATTTAGATATGCAAGAAAAATTAGGTCTATTAGATAACGAAATACCTAGTAATAAAATTACTGAAAGTAAAGGTACCCTACCACCAATTACTATAGAAAACAATAGTTCTTTACCAAACATTCCAATTATTGAGAATCAAATAATTTAAAAAAGTCATAACACTCAAGCTTATGACTTTTTAACTTTGACATATTTATGACTTTCTATATTAACATTTATATGTCTACTCAAAGAATTATTTCTTGGTTCATGTTGTCAAAAGGAAATTAGAATAAAAAAGTGAGTGGATATATCCACTCAAACTATGACATTTTAATAATGACATTTTTGTGACATTTCATGTTGATATTTACAATACACAGTCTTAGAAATTGACGTATCATTTTCTATATGTATGTTAAGTTTAGTCTAAGACAAGGTTAATCTATGTCGATTCATCACTCTACTTAAAGCCTTAACCTTAAGTACCAAATTTAATCGGCTGGCCGAGCCGCGTTATTATTATATCCAGTATTATTGACATTGAATACATTGTTAGTATTATCCTGACGGGGCGAAAAAGAAAGGAAATAACCAAATCCGCTTTTTCAAAAAGATTAACCTATGTAAATCTATCTATAGCATTTACACCTTATCACTGGACAGTTTTTGAAAACATAAAAAAATGAGTATAGATACTCTAAACTCACTTTGTCTCTTAAAATTGAAATAAACAACCTTTTCTGTTATTATTAATATACAAAAAGTAGAAAGAGGTTGTTTATGAATAAAGTATATAATACACAAGAAGATATGGCAAGGGGTTTTGAAATTTTTTTATTAGCAGTTGATCCAAATATTAGAAAAACTCAATTAAACATTATCCCATATATATTTCATGGCATGATTATTTCTGAGTCCCTTGTTCCAATAGATATAGCAAAAAAATCTTAAAGATAACTTTTCTTTGATTCAGATTGAATCTATTGTTAAAAGAATTAGAAGATTATTTAGTAACAAACATTTTAATCCTTATGAATTCTATAATAATATTATTGCCTATGTAATTCTTAACTATAAATTAAAGCACAACGATAAAAGAGTTCATATTATTTTTGACCACATGTTTTCCAAAGATAATTTTACCGTTTTTATGATTAGCATGCGTATTGGTAAACAAGGTATTCCTTTATGGTTTAGATGTTTTGAGGGTAATGATGATTCCGATGCTTTTGCTGAAAAAATCATTAAAGAAGGTATAACTCATGTTTCTAATCTTTTTAATGGTAAATTCGATTTGATTTTCCTTGCTGATAGATGGTTTAATTCTACAGGTATAATGGAACACATTAATTCTCTTGGGCACACTTATGTCCTACGATTAAAGAAAAATTTAAAGATTTTGCATCAAGGTAAAAAAGATAAAGAGAAAGTATGGAAACCACTTTCGGATTTACCTAAATATAAATTTCGTTCTACACATTATAATGAAATTGAATTAACAGAAAATAAATATACTACTAACGTTGTTATTAGCGATTCTATCAGCACTGATACCCCTTGGATTCTTGCTACCAATGGTAACTGCAATAGAGCTATAAAGGATTATAGTTATAGATTTGGTGGCATTGAAACTGTTTTTAAAAATCAAAAATCTAATGGATTTTATATTGAAGATACTGTTAATTGTTCGTTGAAATATTTTCAATCTATGTACTGTTTTTCTTGTATTGGCGTTTTACTTCTTACTATTATAGGAACTAATTTTTCAAAAAATACCAAAACTTATAGAAACATTAAAATTGCTACACACACTAAATCCAATGGTAAAAAATCAAGAATAATGTCCCTATTTAATACTGGCTTGGTTCTATTTCATCGTGCTTTTATGTCTTTAAAATACGTAAAAATTGATTTTAGATTTGTTTTATATGATGCTTAAAAAAATCACAATTTAATAATTCAAAAACTCCATAGTAATATGGAGTGCGTTGCTGTGTTATAAAATTCAGTTTTTTATTATGTAGTTTTTTTCTAGGTGGTCTATGTATCATAAAACTCAAGCACTGGCCTTACTTTTCTTATTACAGAAAGCAGTAATTATAAGCACTATTAGAAAACTGTCCAGTTATAAGAGAAGAAAGGACATAACCAAAAAACTGGTATTTTTTGCCATTTTTGTTAAAATAAGTTATTATTATCTAGGAGATGATAACATGACAAAAACTAATTATATTAATATAGTAAAAAAAGGTGGATTCTATACCGTCTATAATAATGACTGTTATATAATTAACTATCTTTTTAATTACAAAATAGTTAATAATAAAACAGGATTTCCTATAAGTAGTATTAATAAAGTACTTAATACCCTAAATAGAAAAAAAATCAATTATATAATAGATAATAAGGAAGTTAAGTTTAGTACTAATAATTATGAGCAATACCTAACAACTGGTGTTAATAATTATAATTTAATAAAGAAGAAAAAAACATTAGAAGAAAAAGTTAATAGTTTATCAGCTAAACAAATAGATGAATTATATGACCTTATTATGAGGTACTTAAATGACTAATACATTTAATTTAGAAATAAAGATGAAGGAATTTATTCTAGCACTTGATGAGGTATTAATTAACTACCCCAAAAAAGAATATAACTTAAAGGACAAGATACAATCAACATCTTATGAAATACTAGAACTAATATTTAAAGCTAATAATATTAGTTCTAGTAAAGAAGAAACAATAAATACTATATTAGTAAAAATATCTATGTTAGACTTTTACTTTGAAGTGAGTTACAAACATAAATGTATTAATAAAAAACAATTAGATAAGTATATTTATAAATTAACATTTATAACTAAACTTACATACGGATGGAAAAATTATGACAGTAATAAATAGTAATGATGTATTAAAAATATATGAAGAAAGCATTAAACCAAATACGAGAAATAAAGAGAAAATATATAAATTTGATAGATATAAAATGATGAATATAGAAAAAGTAACTAATACTTTAAAGGATATTAATTATAGTGGTGGTTATTATAATATATTCTTAATAAAAGATCCTAAATATAGGATAATAATGAGTCTAAATATACATGATAAAATAATTAATCATTATATAACTAAATACTTTCTATATCCTTTTTTAGAAAATAAACTAATCAATAGAAATGTAGCAACTAGAAAAGGAATGGGAAGAGATTATGCTATTAAACTAATTAAAAAGGATATAGAAAGTATGAAGAAATATAAAACATTCTATATCTTAAAATTAGATATGAAAAAATATTTCTATTCAATAGATCATAATAGATTAAAAGAAATGTTAAAAGAAGACCTAAACGATGCTTATATCTATAACTATATAGCTAAGATAATAGATAGTACTAATAAAAGCTATATAAATAGAAATATAGCTAAAATAAAAGAAAGATATAATAATAATGATTTACCATACTATTTAAGAGATAAAGGACTACCTATCGGTAATTATTCATCACAATTCTTATCAATCTATTATCTATATAAAATAGATTATAAAATAGTACATACTTATCATATTAAACATTATGTTAGGTATATGGATGATTTAATATTAATACATGAAGATAAAAATTATTTAAAAGAAATATTAAATAATCTAGAAGAAGAATTAAATAATGTTTATAAATTAGAATTAAATAAGAAGAAAACTATATTAAGTAATAGTAGAGAAGGCTTTACCTTTTGTGGTTATAGATTTAGGGTTATTGATAATAAAACAGTAATAAATGTATCTAATTCAACTAAAAAAAGGGTTAAAAAAAGAGTAAAAGAAGTTAAATACTTATTAGATAATAATAAAATAGAACCAGCTAAAGCATTCGCTTCTGTTAATACTTACTATTATGGTTTTAAATTTGGTTCAGAAAGAAAGATAAGAAGGATAATAGAAAGGGACTTTTATGAAAAATAGATACTTATTCTTTAGAAATATATATAGAGAATATATAATATTCTTTATAGAGAAAAAGGAATTAAAAACTTATGATATTGATACTAATATATTATCTTTAATTAAAACTAAAGATAATATATTAGAAACACTAGATAAAGAACAAATAAACTATATAATTGTAGATAACTTAGATATAATAGGAAGTAAAAAATATATAAATAATAGTTATAGTTTATATAAGAAAAAAGCTAAGCTAGTTAGATTAATATATAAAGTAGTAGTAAAAGAATACTACAACCAAATAGACCAGTAAAAACTGGTCTATAATATTTCATATACCTATAAGGAATTGACGTATCACTTCCTGTATATATGCCTAGTTCTGTTTAAAACAAGGATAAACTATGTCGATTATTACTCTATCTAAAGCCGTAACCATAGATACCTAAATTAATCGGCTGGGCGGCCCGCATTAGTATTATTAGCATTATTGTTGTTGACATAGCCAGTATTATTGACATTGAAAACATTATTAGAATTATCGGCACGCGGGCTAAAAAAACAGGCACGAAGCCAAAAGCACACTTCATAAAAGATTACCCTACTATAACATTTATAGCAAATCTATCATATCATACTTATAGATATTTAGTGATATATATGATAAATTAACATATTGAAAGCAAAAATAATTGGGTCAATGGTTTGCTCAATCGCAAGCCATTGACCACACTCGCTCTATATTATCTAAGTCTTATATTTCCTTCACGACTTCTTTTTATACACAATTTTACCTACATAGTTACTACTTACCTTTATTCTCTACTTGTTTATTTATCAACAGCTGCCTCCTTTCGGTCTCCGCCCTCACTGTCGGCGTCTTAGTACCTCCCTATCTTATCCCAGAATGTATGGTGAACTTGTAGTCCCTGATCCTGATATCACCTTAATTGTGGATTTTAGATATACGACTGGGCGGCCCGCATAAGTCGAATCATCAGCATAATCGTTGTAGACATAGCCAGCAGCATGGACACGGAAAACATCATCAGAACTATCGGCACGCGGGCTCAT
>ENA-OPVK01000934-OPVK01000934.1-human-gut-metagenome-genome-assembly--contig:-NODE-934-length-19274-cov-2.073677_pt1 | contig 19274 bp, 23 predicted proteins | sample MGYA00241495_ERZ501982 | MGnify/ENA primary metagenome ERZ501982 (study PRJEB25962, sample SAMEA2042002) | human gut metagenome | biome: human gut; feature: human-associated habitat; material: faeces...
CCGCCGCTCAGCACTTACATTGACGGGCTGCCGGTATGTTTGCAGCATGTAATAGATAAAGCGCTTGCCAAGGATTTAACCAAGCGTTATGCCAGCGCGGAAGAAATGCGCCAGGACTTAAATTCCATTAAAAATAAAATGGAGAAAAACGGCGAAGCAGAGGATTACACCGAAGCAGACAGCTTTGTTGACGAAGTTAAAGAAAAATCTGCTTTGGTGACAGATGAAACGGAAGTTCCGGAAGAAACCATTGTAATGACGGTTCCTGCCGCTCCTGCAAAACCGAAAACTAAAAAAAGCTGGCTCCAAAAAATGAAAGAAACCCAGCTTACACGGCATCAGCAAATTATGCTTGCGGCTGTGGTAGTGGTTTTATCGGCAGTATTTCTGCTTATAGGCAACGTGTTTAGCCGTGAAACTGTAAAAGTGCCGGACGTAACCGGCAAAACCGTTGTTGAAGCGCAGCAGATACTGGAAAATGCAGGGTTCAGCATAACCCTGAAAGAAGCCTACGACGATAAAGTAACACCGGGGCTTGTGCTTGAGCAGGACCCTGCCGGAAATGAAATGCGCAAGGAAGGCAGCGCCGTTTATTTAACGGTAAGCAAAGGCATTGAAATGGTGGAAGTGCCAAACCTTGCAGGTAAAAATCTTGCCGACGCACGCAAGATGATAGAACGCAAAGAACTGGCGCTTGGCAAAGTAGAAACCGTTTTCCGCGAAGACGGCAGCGGGCTTGTTATTGAGCAGACCCCTAAAGCTAACGAAAAAATACGCCATGGCGAAAAGGTAAATCTTGTAATTTCCGAAAAACCGAAAGAAGTTACCATTCCTTCCGTAGTTGGCAAAGCATCAGGCGAAGCCATGACGGCACTTGAAAAACTCGGTTTTAAAAACATTACCGCACAAAGCGTGGGCAGCAAAAAAGTTGCCGGTACTGTTTTGAGCATTACGCCTAAAGAAGGCAGCAAAGTTTTGAACAGCACTGATGTTGTGCTGCGTGTTTCTGACGGCGTCGGTACTGCATCTCAGAATAAATATGCCGAATTTGTAGTGCCTGACGGAGCGAAAAAACAAAAAGTAAAAATTGTTGTGGTTGACGACGACGGCGAAAAAGTAGTTTACGAAGGCACCAAACGTGAAGGCGTGCGCATACGCCAGAAAGTTGAAGTAAGCGGCAGCGCCGTGGCCAGATTCTACTGTGACAATAAACTTATAGAGGAGAAACAGCTTTGACAGCAGGCCGCATTATAAAAAATTTTAACGGGTATTATTATGTGGAAACACCTGACAAAGAAATTGTTACCTGCAAAATAAAGGGTAAAATGAAGCAGGTGCGTTTTTCTGCCGTTACAGGGGATATGGTTGAGTTTGAGAAAAATCCTGACGGCGAAAGTATGATTAAAACTATTTTGCCGCGCCGCAATTTTATGGAGCGGCCGGCAATGGCTAACCTTGACTGCATTGTAATTGCTTTTGCCTGCGCAGACCCGGATTTCAGCTACTTGCTGGCAGATAAAATGCTGGCGTTTGCCGAGCGAGCCGGTATTGAAGCCGTTTTATGCCTTAATAAAACAGACCTTGTAAGTGAAGCGCAGCTTGAAGAAATTGCCGTAGTTTACCGTAAGGCAGGCTATACTGTTTTTACTGTGTCAACTTTTAACGGAACAGGGCTTGAAGCGCTGAAAGAATATTTAAACGGTAAAATAAGCGCATTTGCCGGGCCTTCCGGTGTCGGTAAATCATCAATGCTTAATGCACTGCAGCCCGGCATAGCATTGCAGACAGGCAAGGTAAGTGAAAAAATCGGGCGCGGGCGGCATACAACTCGTTATGCCCAGCTTCTGCCTTTTAACGGCGGCTACCTTGCCGATACACCCGGTTTTGGCAATTTACTTGCTGAAAATATCGACGCGCGCGAGCTTTATAAGTATTTCCGTGAATTTAAGGATTTTGAGCACGGCTGCAAATTTGTTCCGTGCACGCATACTCATGAACCGGTCTGCGGCGTAAAAAATGCGGTAGAAGAAGGTAAAATTGCCGCAAGCCGTTATGAATCTTATCTTGCAATTTTAGACGAAATAAAATTACTGAAAGAAAAGAGTGGTAAAAGATGATTAAAATAGCACCATCTATCTTATCTGCTGATTTTGCCTTTTTGGCGGACGAAATTAAAAAAATCGAAAAAGCCGGTGCAGATTGGGTTCATATCGACGTTATGGACGGCAACTTTGTGCCTAACCTTACTTTTGGCGCTCCCGTTGTAACCAAAATACGTAAAGTAACGGATATGTTTTTTGACTGCCACCTAATGGTAGAACACCCTGAAACATATATTGATGATTTTGCCAAAGCAGGTGCGGATATGATTGTTGTTCATGCAGAAGCAACCAAGCATTTGCACCGCTGCCTGCAATATATTAAAAGCAAGGGAGTAAAGGCCGGTGTGGCACTTAACCCTGCAACGCCGCTCTGCATGGTGCAGGAGGTTTTGGGCGATGCCGATATGGTGCTTTTAATGACGGTAAACCCCGGCTTTGGCGGGCAGAAATTTATAGAAAGCGTTGTGCCCAAAATTGCGGCGCTGCGTAAAATGATTGACGAAAAAGGCCTGGCCTGTGATATACAGGTTGACGGCGGCATTAATGCCGAAACCAGCAAAATTGTACGCGAAGCCGGTGCCAATATTCTGGTTGCAGGCAGCTATGTGTACGGTGCAGAAGATACTGCCGCAGCAATTGCAAGCTTGAAAGCATAAAATTAAAATATTTTAAATTCAGATATATTCATATTTGAGGAGGAAAAAAAGAATGCTCGAAGCAGGAATGAAAGCGCCTGATTTTACTTTGGAAGATAAAGACGGCAATTTGGTATCGCTGCATGACTTTGCTGGCAAAAAAGTAGTTGTATATTTTTACCCGAAAGATTCTACGCCGGGCTGTACACGTCAGGCCTGCGCTTTCCGCAATAATTACGGCGAATATAAAAATCTTGGTGTGGAAGTTATCGGCATCAGCAAAGACAGCGTAAAATCGCACAGTAATTTTGCAGCCAAACAGGAACTGCCTTTTATTTTGTTAAGCGACCCGGAGCGTAAAGCCATTGAGGCTTTCGGCGTATGGCAGGAAAAGAAAATGTACGGCAAAGTAAGCATGGGCGTTGTGCGCAGCACTTTTGTAATTGATGAAAACGGTGTTGTCGAAAAAGTTTACCCTAAAGCAAAGCCGGATACCAATGCGGAAGAAATTTTAGCATATTTAAAAGGCTGATTTATTAATTTTAATGTTTAAAATGATACAAATAACTTGTCATTGAATACATATAATGGTATAATATATTAAGAAAAATTATGACTTCTTTTGAGAGAGTGGGTATTTTACCCGCTCTTTCCTCTTATTAGGGTTAAGAAAAAGCGGAGGTGAATTATGCAGAGTGCAGAAATTGAAAAACTGGTAAGCGGCATGGTCGAAGAAATTTTGCAGGGAACAGATATTTCGCTGGTTGATGTTGAATATGTGCGTGAAAAAGATTGGTATCTGCGTATTTATATTGATAAACCGGGCGGCATCGAGATTGATGACTGCCAGATGGTAAGTGAAAAGCTGACGGAAATTTTGGACGCGCGTGACCCTATCAGGGATAAATATTATCTGGAAGTTTCTTCACCGGGTATTGACCGTCCGCTTAAAAAAGACAAGGATTTTGAAAGTTTCTACGGCAAAAAAGTGGATATTAAATTTTTTGCGCCTTGGGAAAAGAACAAAGAAATAGTTGCAGTTCTGACAGCGCATGATGAAAATACCATCAGCGCCAAACCTGTTCTTAAAGGACGCGAAAGCAAGAATCCGGTTGTATTTGAAAGAAAAACGATTGCCATGATCAGGCCGCACATAGATTTTTAAGGTTTAGGGGGAGTAAGAAAAGTGAACGCAGATTTTATTATGGCCGTGCAGGAATTAGGCAAGGAAAAAGGTATTGAGCCTTCTATTTTGTTTGAAGCTGTTGAAGAAGCATTGGTAACTGCTTATAAAAAGAATTTTGGCAGCAATCAGAATGTACGTGTTGATTTAAACAGAACCAGCGGCGAGCTGCATGTATATGCACAAAAGCATGTTGTTGAAACCGCTGAAGACAGTGCTAATGAAATTACTCTGGAAGATGCACGTAAAATTGACCCGCGCTATGAACTTGACGATATTGTGGAAATCGAAGTAACGCCGAAAAACTTTGGCCGCATTGCCGCACAGAACGCAAAACAGGTTGTTGTTCAGCGTATCCGCGAAGCAGAGCGCGGCATGGTGTTTGAAAAATATTATAACCGCGAAAACGACATTGTTACCGGCGTTATTCAGCGTATGGAAAACAGAAATGTTTACATTGATTTGGGCAAAGCAGAGGCTGTTTTAACGGTTGGCGAGCAGATTCCCGGTGAAATTTACGAATACCATGACAGAATGAAAACCTATATTTTAGAGGTACGCAAAACAAGCAAGGGCCCGCAGATTATGGTTTCCAGAACCCATCCCGGACTTTTAAAACGTTTGTTTGAACTGGAAGTGCCGGAAATTCATGACGGTTTGGTGGAAATTAAATCTGTTGCACGCGAACCGGGCATGCGTTCCAAAATTGCAGTTTACACCAAAGACGAAAACATCGACCCGGTAGGCGCCTGCGTAGGCCAGAAAGGCATGCGTGTACAGGCTATTGTAAACGAGCTGCGCGGCGAAAAGATTGATATTGTAAAATACAGCGATGACCCCGCTCAGTATGTTGCCAACGCATTATCTCCTGCCAAGGTTGTAAGTACGGAAATTCTGGAAAGTGAAAAAATCTGCCGTGTAGTTGTGCCCGATTACCAGCTTTCTCTTGCCATTGGCAAAGAAGGGCAGAATGCACGCTTGGCAGCAAAACTTACCGGCTGGAAAATTGATATAAAGAGCGAAACCCAGAGCAAGGAAGAGCCTTTTGAAAGCGCCGGGGGTGAAGCTGATGAAACAGCAGAAGATTAAAAAAGTGCCGCAGCGCAAATGTGTCGGCTGTGGTGAAATGAAAGACAAAAAATCACTGCTGCGCATTGTACGTTCTCCGGAAGGTGAAATATCGCTTGATTTAACAGGAAAAAAATCCGGGCGCGGAGCTTATGTCTGCCGCAGCCGGGAATGCATAAAAAAAGCCGTTAAGGAAAAACGCCTGGAACGTGCTTTGGAAAAACCAGTAACAGAAGAAGTTTATGCAAAACTGCTGGAGGATTTGCCCGATGGACAATAGACAGGTAGCTTTTGCATTAGGGCTGGCGCAAAAGGCAGGCAAAGTTGCAGCGGGGGATTTTGCGGTACGCAGCGCTTTAAACGGAGGCAAGGCAAAACTGATGCTGATTGCTTCTGATGCGGCGGAAACATCCCGCAGGGAACTGGAATACCTTGCAAAGTCGGCCGGTGTTAATATTATTACAGGGCCTTCGCGTGCGGAAATAGGTTCGGCTATAGGTAAATCCCCTCGTACGGCCGTTGTAATTACGGATAATAATTTTGCAGCAATGATACAGAAAAAGTGCCACGATTAAGTTTGGAGGTGGATGAATGGGTAAGCATAGAATATATGAAATAGCTAAAGAATTGGGAAAAAGCAACCAGGAAGTAATTGATGTACTGGCAAAAAATAACATTCAGGTTAAAAGTTTAAGTACGGTGGATGACGCTGCCAAAGAAATGGTAGTGCGCGCATTTGCCAAAAAGCCGGTTCAGCCGGAGAAAAAGCCTGCGCCTCAGCAGCAAAAAGCACAAAACAATGCTCCGAAGGCAGTGCCGGCAAAAAATGACGCTAATAAAGCCAGTGCCCAGAAACAGGTTAAAGTACAGGTGCAAAATCAGCCTAAACCGGTTGAAAAAAATAAACCCCAGCAGGATAACAAACCGAAAAACACCGGTAATAAACCTGCTCCTGCGCATAACGAACAGCGCAATCAAAATCAGGTTAAAAACAATAATAACCAGAATAACCAAAACCATAAAAAGAACAATCAGCCGATGCAGCAGCATGGCAAGGGTAATTTGCAGCAGGGCCAGCAGGGCAAAAATAATAAGCAGAACCGTCCTCAGCGCCCGCAGGGAGGTATTTTTATCGGACCGAAAGGACAGCAGTCCGGGCAGGGTTCCCAGCAGAACCGCAGTGCCGCAGGACAGCAGCAAAGCCGTTTTGAAAACCAGAACCGCGGCGGCCAGCAGGGCGGCAAACAGCAGTTTAGCAAAAAACGCAATGAAAAACCGCAGATTAAAGGCCAGTATGCAAGCCGCGACAGCCGCAACATGCACAGCCGCGACCATATGATGAAAAAACGCCCCGGCAGCAGCAAACCGCAGCAGCCGGCAGTACAGGCACCGGTTGTAAGGCCGTCCCGCGTTGAAGTTGGCGAAAGCATTAACGTTAAAGACTTTGCAAATCTCATTAAACGCGAAGTTAATGAAGTTATCAAAGCCTTGTTTATGCTTGGCGTAATGGTTACCATTAATCAGGATATTGATTTTGAAACAGCAGAGCTTGTAGGCACGGAATTTGATGTGGAAGTAGTTCCGCTGCCGCCGGAAGAAGACCCGACCGAAATTCCGGAAGTTGAAGATGACCCGGCGAAACGTGTTCCGCGCCCGCCTGTAATTACGGTTATGGGCCATGTTGACCACGGTAAAACATCTATAACAAGCCGCGAAGCCGGCGGTATTACCCAGCACATTGGTGCTTATCAGGTTAACTATCAGGGCAAAAAGATTGTATTCCTTGATACCCCGGGCCACGAAGCGTTTACGGCAATGCGTGCCCGCGGTGCACAGGTAACCGACGTTGCGATTTTGGTTGTAGCTGCCGACGACGGTGTTATGCCGCAGACTATCGAAGCTATTAACCATGCCAAAGCAGCCAAGGTTCCTATTATTGTAGCCATTAATAAAATGGACCGCCCGGGAGCTAACCCTGACCATGTTAAACAGCAGCTTGCAGAACATGAACTCATTCCGGAAGACTGGGGCGGCGATACCATTATGGTTCCGGTTTCCGCACATCAGAAAACCGGTATTCCTGAACTTCTGGAAATGATTCTTCTCGTTGCGGAAATGCAGGAATTAAAAGCAAACCCGAACCTTCCTGCACACGGTACCATTATCGAAGCGCAGCTTGATAAAGGACGCGGCCCTGTGGCAACCGTTTTGGTTCAGCGCGGTACTTTAAGCATCGGCGATACGATTATTGCAGGCACTGCTTACGGCAAAGTACGTGCCATGATTAACGACCGCGGCGAAAAAGTTAAAAAAGCGCTGCCTTCAACACCGGTTGAAGTTCTTGGCCTGAACGAAGTGCCTATGGCTGGCGATATTTTGGACAGCACTGACGAAAAAACAGCCAGAAGCGTTGCTGAAAAACGCCTTGCAAAACGCCGCAGCGAAGAAATGCAGCAAAACGCCAAAGTATCACTGGATGATATTTTCCAGCGTATTCAGGAAGGCGAGCTGAAGGAACTGAATATTGTTGTTAAAGCTGACGTTCAGGGCACGATTGAAGCACTTAAATCGTCGCTTTCCAATATTAAAAATGACGAAGTAAAAGTAGTAGTAGTTCATTCCGGCGTTGGTTCCATTACCGAATCCGACGTAATGCTGGCATCTGCTGCCAATGCGCTTATCATTGGCTTTAATGTCCGCCCGGATGCGAATGCCCGCAAGGCTGCCGAAACCGAAAAGGTTGACGTACGCACTTACAGGGTAATTTACGATGCGATTAACGACGTTGAAGCGGCTATTAAAGGCATGCTCGCGCCGAAATTTAAAGAAGTTATTCAGGGACGCGTGGAAGTACGCCAGCTGATTACAATTTCCAAACTGCTTATTGCAGGCTGCTATGTATTGGAAGGCAAAGTTACCAATTCTTCCAAAGTACGCGTAGTACGCGACGGTATTGTAGTTCATGAAGGCGAAATTGACTCCCTGCGCAGATTTAAAGATGACGTTAAAGAAGTTGTGGCAGGCTTTGAATGTGGCATAACACTTGATAAATTCCGCGATATTAAAGAAGGGGATATTTTTGAAGTTTATTCCATGGAAGAAGTTGCCGTTGACTGACAGGTACTTGTTATGGCAAGATTAAGAGTTGAAAAATTACAGGAAGCAATTAAGCAGGAACTCAGCAAAATTTTGCTGCAGGATATTAAAGACCCGCGCATTAAATTTGTTACCGTAACCGGCGTTGAACTGACCGACGATATAAGCCTGGCCAAAGTTTATGTAAGCCTGTACGGAACGGAAAAAGACCAGGAAGAAGCATGGCAGGGGCTTAATAAAGCCGTGGGCTATATGCGTACGGAAATTGCCAAAAGAATCAGGCTGCGTTTTGCACCGGCACTGATTTTTGCCAAGGATACTTCCATGGAATACAGCGCGCATATTGAAGAACTGCTGAGAAAAATTAAACAAGAGGAAACCCCGCATGAGTAAAAATTGTACGCTTGAAGAAATTGCCGGGCTGCTTTTAAAAAACGAAAGTTTTGTATTGTGCCCGCATGTGAGCCCTGACGGTGATGCTTTGGGGTCAACGCTGGCGCTGAAAATGGCACTGGAAAAAGCCGGCAAGCAAGTTACAGTTATGGTAGATGATGATGTGCCCAAGGCATTTTGCTTTTTGCCGCAGCTAGACAGTTTTGTAAAACCTGATGTAAATAATCCTGTTGCTGCCGACCTTTTGGTTGTGCTTGACGCAAGTTCGCTTGACAGAATCGGCAAGGTTGCACAGGCTGTTAAGTATAATGCCATGGTTAATATTGACCACCATATTTCCAACACGCAGTATGCTGATTATTTATACCTTAATACGGAAGCCGCCGCTACCGGCGAAATTTTGTGCACACTGGTGGAAAAGCTGGATGTTACGCCGGACAAGGATTTGGCAACCTGCCTTTATACGGCTATTTATACGGACTGCGGTTCTTTCCGCTTTGCCAATACAACGCCGGCAACCATGCGTGCGGCAGCAAAACTGTTGGAATATGGCGCACGCCCGAATGAAATTTCGGACGCGCTCGGAACGCATACCAGAGCCAATATAGAAATGCTTGGCAAGGTACTGCAAACCTTAAGCTTTTATAATGACGGTGCGGTAAGCACTATTGAAATTAACAGCGATTTATACGATAAAGAAGTTAACACCGACAATTTTATTTCGTTTGCACGTTATATTGAAGGTGTTGATGTAGCAGTATTGTTTAAAGCTGTGGAACCGTCTGTTACGCGTGTAAGCATGCGTTCACAAAAAACTGACGTGGCTGAAATAGCGCTTTCCTTTGGCGGCGGCGGCCATATCAGGGCTGCCGGATGCACGGTGGAACTGCCTTTGGCAGAAGCCAGGCAGAAAGTGCTTGAAGCTATCGGTAAAGCCTTATGACGGACGGAATTATTAATGTATTAAAGCCCTGCGGCATGACAAGCCATGATGTTATCGGCTTTTTGCGCAGGGTGCTGAACACTAAAAAAATCGGGCATTCCGGCACGCTTGACCCTGATGCTGCCGGGGTGCTGCCTGTTTTTGCTGGTTCGGCAACGCGCCTTTTGGAATATGCTGCGGAGGACCGCAAAAGTTACCGCGCTCAAATTACCTTCGGTGTGAAAACCGATACCGGAGATGACAGCGGAACGGTTACGGAAAGCAGCAGCCTGCCTGCATGCAGCAAAGAAGATTTTTCGGCGCTGCTGGCAGAATTTACCGGCAGGCAAAAACAGCTGCCGCCAATGTATTCAGCCTTAAAACTTAATGGGCAGCCCCTTTACAAGCTGGCACGCAAGGGCATAAGCGTTGAAAGGCAGGAGCGCGAAATTTTTATTTACCGTTTGCAGCTGCTTTCTTTTTCACCGCAAAAAGCGTTGCTTGATGTTGAATGTTCCAAAGGGACATACATCAGAACGCTTTTGGAAGATATATGTGCAAAACTTGGCGTTTGCGGCACAATGAGCTTTTTGCTGCGTACTTCGGCTGGCGGATTTAAAATAGAAAATGCCGTTACTTTGCAGGAACTGGAAAACGGCGGTGAAAAATATTTGCTGCCTGAAGAAACCGCGGTTATGCATTTGCCGGACCTTGTTTTAACGGACAGGCAGGCCTGGCGCATTACGCAGGGCGTAGCAACCAGCATGGCAGAAGCTGCTGACGGCCTTTACAGGCTGAAAGGGCGCAGCGGAGAGTTTTTCGGTATCGGCAAAGCCTCCGGCGGAATAGTGAAAGGCGTAAAAATACTGCATCACGCAGAAAAACCACAGGAACTTATTTGAGGTTGTTCATGGAAATAATTACATCTCTGGATGCTGAATTAAAAAATAAATATCCTGCAGCGGTTATTGCACGCGGCACGTTCGACGGCCTGCATCTTGGGCATACTGATGTAATAAATACGGCCAAGGATTACGCAGAACGCAGCGGGCTTAAGCTGGCAGTTTTTACCTTCAGCAACCATCCGCTGGCATTAATCCGTCCCGATTTGGTTCCGGTAAGAATTATTTCTGCGGAAGAAAAAATAAAACTTCTTGAAAGTTTTGGCGTGGATTATTTAATTAATATACCGTTTACGGAAGATTTTGCCGCCTTGTCGCCGGATGAATTCTTGGAAAAGCTGGCCTGCTTTAATTACCGTTGTTTGGTAGTGGGTGAGAATTTTACTTACGGATTTTTGGGGAGCGGCAAAACGGAAACGCTGGAACGCAGCGGCAGAAAAAACGGTTTTGATGTTATCGTAAGGCCGCTGGTAAAAATGAACGGAAACGTTGTCAGCAGCACCGGCATCCGCAATCTTATACAGGCAGGGCATATAGAATATGCCAACCGTATGCTGGGGCGTGCTTATGCCATTACCGGCACAATTGTGCATGGCGAGCAGCGCGGACGCAAACTTGGTTTCCCGACTGCCAATATTGAACTTCTGCACGGCGAAATGGCTGTGCCGGCGCCGGGAGTATATGCGGTAACGGCTTCTATCGAAGGCAGCATTTACGAAGGCATGGGCAATATAGGCAACAACCCGACTTTTAACGACGTTGAACACGCAAGGCTGGAAGTTAATTTATTTAACTGCAGCGGAGATTTATACGGAAAAACAATGTCGGTGCAGTTTCATAAATATATCCGTGCCGAAAAGAAGTTCAGCGGAGTGGAAGAACTTTGCCGGCAGATTGAAGAAGACAAAAAAGCAATAAAAACTTACTTTTTAAATAAAAAACAGTTGCCTGATACATAAAACTGTGATATACTTTTAAAGTATTATTTTGAACCATTGCTTGGAGATACGCTGCTCCGGCGGTTTCTATGCACTGGCGATTACAGAAAAATGGAGGAATTACAATGTTAACACCTGAAAGAAAACAAGAAATTATTCTTGCAAATGCAAGACACGAAGGCGATACCGGCTCTCCGGAAGTACAAATCGCAGTATTGACTGAACGCATTAAATATCTTACCGAACATCTGAAAGAACACAAAAAAGACCATCATTCCCGCCGTGGCCTGCTCAAAATGGTAGGTCAGCGCCGTGGTTTATTAAATTATCTTATGGCTAAGGATATCGAGCGTTATCGTGCAATCCTTGCAAAGCTCGGCCTGCGTAAATAATTGGCAAATAAAGGCCTGCTTCATTGCGAAGCAGGCTTTTTTACCAGATACAGAAGATTTTATTGTAACGTAAGTTTTGTTATGATAAAATAAAAGGGTAATTTAGTTATAGGAGGAAGCCAAGTTGATTACAGCGTTAAGTGTATTGGACGTTATTGTCAGCATAGCATTAATTGGCTCTGTGCTTATGCAGTCCGGCAAGGGTTCCGGCCTGTCTGACGCTTTTGGCGGCGGTGGCGGTTATTTTGGTAAAGGCAATGATATGGATACAATGATGGCTAAAGCTACCATTGTTTTGGGTATTTTGTTTGCCGTTATTACACTTGTAATTGCCAAATTAAGCATGTAATTTTATTTTTATAAAATAATAAGCAAAGCTTTTGTAAAATCCTGCATCCTTTCAGATGTAGGATTTTTTTGTATATGCTATAATAGATATGTATATATCAGGAGGTTTAAACGTGGCTAAACTTGGCGCAAAACCGTTCTTTTTTAAGGGCGGCAGCGAAGGCGTGCTTTTAATACATGGTTATACCGGCGCACCGGGAGAAATGCGCCTGCTGGGCGAATTTTTGCACAGCAGGGGTTATACTGTGCTTGGCGTTTTGCTGCCGGGGCATTGTGAACCGGCATCCGTTCTGGCAAAAAAGACTTTTGCCGACTGGTATGACGAAGTTAAGCGCGGGTTTATGCGTTTAAAAACCATTTGCAGCAAAGTTTATATCGCCGGGCTTTCCATGGGCGGGCTGTTAACTTTAAAAGCCGCGGCAGAATTTGCTCCTGATAAAATTGTGGTTATGGCAGCGCCCATATATGTTTTTGACAAAAGACAGATTCTGCTTCCGTTTTTGCATTTCTTAATCCGTTATGTAAAAAAACATCAGCGCGAATTTGATGTTCCGGAAGAATATTGCGTACACAGCGAGGTAATGCCGACGAAGCCGCTTTTAAGCATGTTTAAATTTATTAAAAAATGTAAAACCGGCTTTTTAAAGAATATTACTGTTCCGTGCCTTGTTATGCAGAGTAAAATAGAACATACCGTGCGCTGGCAGAGTGCGCAGTTTATTTATGATAATATCGCATCAGAAAAGAAAAAATTAATATGGTTTGAGCATTGCGGCCATATTTTAACTTTAGATAAAGAAAGGGAAGCAGTATTTAATGAAGTACTTGCTTTTTTAAAGGAAAGATAAATGTTTGAAGACAAGGAATATCCAATGTGTTTTGCCTGCGGCAAAAAGAACCCTATCGGTTTGAAAATGACTTTTAAAATGGATGAAAAAGAATGTGTGTCTTATTTTACCCCGAAAGAAGAACATCAAAGCTATAACGGCATGATGCACGGGGGGTTAATAAGCGTGTTGCTTGATGAAATTATGGGGCACTATTTGTTTTGTATGGAAGGCAAACCTGCTTACACGGCAAAAATGGAGCTGCGTTACCGCCAGCCTTTAAAAATAGGCGAGGAGGTTAAATGCGTGGGAACGCGCGTTAAGCAGAAAGGCCGTTTGGTTGAAATGCATGGCGAAATTATAACAAAAAAAGGTGTTGTGGCGGCAGAAGCTACTGCCAAGATGATGCTGGAGGATTAAAATGAAAAAAGGAAAAGAACAGATTTTGGAGTTTATGAGGCGCAGCAGTTATGCGCCGCTGACTGCCGAAGATTTAATTGAAGAAATACCCATAACAGGCAATTTAAACAATTTTTGGCAGGATTTAAAAGAATTGCAGGAAAACGGCGAAATTATAAAGACCCGTTTCGGCACATTCGGCTTACCGGAACGTATGGGGCTTGTAGTTGGACGTTTTCAGCTTACAAGCAAGGGCTTTGGCTTTGTTATTCCCGATAATAAAGGCGAGCGCCCTGATGTGTTTATTCCGCCGCGCCTGCTTAACGGCGCCATGAATAACGACCGTGTTATGGCGCGCGTAGAAAAGGGCGGAGGCAACAAAAATAAGCCCGAAGGCGAAATTATCCGCATTATTACCCATGCAAACAATAAAATTGTCGGCACTTTTAAAGCCAGCCGCGATTACGGCTTTGTAGTGCCGGATGATAAACGCATAGGGCAGGATGTATATGTTTTAAAACGCAATTTTGGCGAAGCCAAAAACAACCAGAAGGTTGTTGTGGAGATTACGGAGTGGGCTCCGGACAGCCGCCGCAATATCGAAGGAAAAATTGTGGAAGTGCTTGGCAATACAGGCGATGTAGGCATGGAGCTTTTGTCGCTGATAAAGCAGTATGATTTGCCGCTGGAATTTCCGGAACAGGTTATTGGAGCCTCCAAACGCGTGCCGAAAACCATTAAAGCCGCAGAACTGGAAGGCAGGCACGATTTGCGTGACAGATTAATTGTTACCATTGACGGCGACGATGCCAAAGACCTTGACGATGCCGTATATGTAGAGCCGCAGGAAAACGGCGATTTTACGCTGGGCGTTTATATTGCGGACGTAAGCTATTACGTACACGAAAATACTATTTTGGACCGCGAAGCGCAGGAACGCGGTACCAGTGTTTACCTTGTAGACAGAGTGCTGCCGATGCTGCCGGAACGCCTTTCCAACGGTATTTGCAGCCTTAACGCGGGAGAAGACAGGCTGGTAATGTGCTGCGAAATGCTGATAGATAAAAAAGGCCGCATTAAAAGCTACGATATTTTCCCCGGCGTTATTAATGTGCGTTACCGTTTAAGCTACCGTATTGTGCGTGAAATTTTGGTCAATAAAAATGCCGAATTGACGGAAAAATATAAAGACGCGCTGCCGATGCTGGAAGAAATGGAGAAACTGTGCGTTATTCTGCATAAAAAACGCGTAACGCGCGGCGCAATAGATTTTGACCTGCCGGAACAGAAAGTAATTCTGGACGAACAGGGCAGGCCTTTGGAAATAGTACAGCGTGAGCATGGGCTTGCCGAATCAATCATTGAGGAATTTATGCTGGCAGCCAACGAAACGGTTGCGCGCCATATGGCCCTGCAAAAATGGCCTTTTGTTTACCGCGTGCATGATAAGCCCAATGAAGAAAAAATGCGCGATTTATCGCTTTTGTTAAGCCGTTTTAATGTAAAAATGCCGGTAGCGGCAGACATTAAGCCGCTGGCGCTTCAAAAAGCGTTAATCGCCATGGAAGGCCGCCCGGAAGAACGCATGGTTTCCACGGTTGCTCTGCGCTCTTTAAAACAGGCCGTTTACCAAACGGATAATATCGGGCATTTTGGCCTTGCGGCAGAGTATTACACGCATTTTACATCGCCAATACGCCGCTATCCGGATTTGATTGTACACCGTTTGCTGCACAAATGGCTGGCTGACCCGTACATGAAAGAAAAAACAAAGGACGAATATATTAACAAGCTTGACCATATTGCCGAACATTCATCAATACGCGAGCGCACTGCTGCCGAAGCTGAACGTGCAACCGTCGATTTGAAAAAGGCCGAATACATGGCAGGGCATATCGGCGAAGAATATGACGGCATAATATCCGGCGTTACTGCCTTTGGCATGTTTGTTGAGCTGGAAAACGGCGTGGAAGGCCTTGTGCATATCTCCAGCCTGCTGGATGATTATTACGAATTTATTGAAGAAAATTATGCTTTGATGGGTACACATACGCGCAAATGCTACCGCTTGGGCGACCCTGTGCGCATTGAGGTTTTTCAGGTTAATATTGCCGAACGCAATATAGATTTTATACTTGCCGGTGAAGATGAAAGCGTGCGCGGACGCATTAAAATGCAGCTTGCCGAACAGCGTAAATCCGTAAGTTACCGCAGCGATGTGCCTGATAAAAAAGGCAAAAAGAAAAAGGGCGGCAAGGATAAATTTGCCAAACGCGGCAAGGGCGGAATTGGCGGCAATAAATATTTAAAAGACAGCAAGAACAAGCACGGCAAAAGAAAGAAAAAACAGAGGAATAAATAGTGGAAAAGAAAATAAAAATTGTTGCAGAAAACAGAAAAGCGCGCCATGATTTTACCATTCACGAAAGTTACGAGGCAGGCATTGCCTTGACGGGTACGGAAGTAAAATCGCTGCGCTCGGGCAAAGCCAACATGAAGGACAGCTATGCCCAGATAACCAAAAGTGCGGAAGTAATTGTCTGCAATTTGCACATCAGCCCTTATGACCAGGGCAACCGGTTTAACCACGAGCCGCTGCGCGACCGTAAACTTTTGCTGCATAAGGCAGAAATCCGCCGCCTTATCGGCAAAGTAAAAGAAAAAGGCTATACGCTGATGCCTTTAAAAATGTATTTTTCGCATGGGCTGATTAAAATAGAAATTGCCCTTGCCACCGGTAAAAAACTGTATGACAAGCGCCAGGATATGGCAAAGCGCGACGCCAAACGCGAAGTGGAACGCGCTTTGAAGGAGCGGAACAGGTAGCAGTAAAATTTAAATAAAGGAGCTGGTCTACTATGAAAAAATTTTTAATGTTAGTATTTGCTGTTGTGCTTGCGGTATCTGCCGTATGCTTTGCAGAAGCGCCCAAGGCAGCGGAAGGCACTCAAGCGGTGCAAACGCAAGCTGCCGCAGCTTATAAAACGCTTACGCCGCAGCAGGCAAAGCAGCGCATGGAACAGAATGATAAAATTGTTGTTCTGGATGTGCGCACGCAGGAAGAATTTTCCGCAGGGCATATTCCGGGAGCAGTTTTGCTGCCGGTTGATTTAATTGAAGCTAAATCCGAAGAAGTTGCCAAAGTTCTTCCGGATAAAGATGCCGAAATTTTGGTTTACTGCCGCAGCGGCAAACGCGCACACCGTGCATCGCAGGCATTGGCAGACATGGGCTATACAAATATTGAACATATCGGCGGTATTATGGACTGGCCGTATGAAATAGTAAAATAATATAAAAAAGGCTGGTTACAGTTTCTTCTGTAATCAGCCTTAAATTTTTTGGTGGATATTATCATAAATCTAACGCAACACTACAGTGTAGACTTAGAAAGAGCATAAGAATATATTAATATAATTTCAAAAAATATTATGAAAGCAACCTAGATAACAAAATTAGAATTAAAAATAAACAAAAATTGTTGACTTTTAAAACAAAATGCTGTAGAATTATTGCGTAAGGAGGAGGTGGATACGATGCTTACAGCATTTGGAAAATTCTGCCGTAAATTAAGAATTGAACATGAAGAAATTTTAAAAGACATGGCGGATAAGCTTGGCGTAACACCGGCATATCTCTCTGCCGTTGAAGTTGGTAAACGTAATATACCGGCTGAATGGTTTAATACTATTACCAGCATATATGCGCTATCCGTTAATGAACAGCAAGATTTACAGGAGGCGATTGACAGCAGCATAAAACAAATAAAAATAGATTTAGATAATTATAGCGAAAGGCAAAAGCAGACGGCAGCGATGTTTGCCAGAAAGCTAAGCACTTTAAATGATACTGAATTAGAAAAACTCTTTAAAATATTTGGTAAGTCTAAAACGGGGGGATAATATGGGTAGCATTGCGGCAAAGCCGCTATCGCGCCGGGATATTAGAACGGTAGCAAAAATATTTCACAAAATTATGGATTCCAAAGGGTATTTTGATATTATAGCTTTCTTGGAACTCAAGATGGCGGATATAGATCCAGATTTTGTATTTGAAGTTGTTGAAGATGATAAGTTGCCGTTTGCTTATGCTCAGTCATATCCTGACGAGCATTTAATACAAGTCCGGGAAAGTGTTTATTACGGTGCTATAAACAACAACGGCAGGGACAGGTTCACATTATGCCATGAACTCGGTCATTGTATTTTTCATGGGCAGAAAAACATTAGCTATTTAAGGGCTGATAGGGAGCTTGAGAAATATAAAGATCCGGAATGGCAGGCCGATACTTTTGCTGGAGAACTTTTAGTACCAGAAGAAATTGCCCGAACCTGTACTGTTTTAGAAATATCGAAAAAATGTGGTGTATCCTACACCGCGGCAGAGATACAGAAAAAAAGAGTTTTAGGGCAAAAAAATAGCCACCAAACGGCTTTAAAGTTTGGCGGTGTTGACAATAGAAAAAATATGTTACAAAGTTTCGCAAACATATAATAACATTATTTTTTCAAATTGGCAACACTTGTCTCAAAAAAGGCGGTGTTAGTATGTATATTTACTGTGCATCCTATCGCAACCGTTGGGGTAAACTCATGGTTGCTTCGGACTACGGTTATAAGGCATGGCGCTTTTGGGTGCCGCGCCGTAGCCGTAGGCGCTGACTAAAAGAGGGACTGCGTTTTTACGCGGTCCCTCTTTTTTTAATTATGCGCTTTAGCGATGGTTCTGAGCGACGAAGGAGCGAAAGAACAACAACCACCAGCTATGCTGGTGAGATTAAAATCTTCAGATTAAAGAAAAATTCCTCCAATGGTACAATAATGTAGTTCGTCAGCTGCATTAAGGAAAGAATTGGAGGAATTTTTTATGAATAATAAAGAAAGTTTAGCACACACATCTTGGAATTGCAAATTTCATATAGTATTTGCACCGAAGTATAGGAGAAGGGAAATATATGGAGCATTAAGGCGGGATATAGGAAGAATATTAAGAATGCTCTGCGAAAGAAAAGAAATAGAAATAATAGAAGCAGAATGCTGCATAGACCATGTACATATGCTGGTAAAAATACCGCCAAAATACAGCGTGTCGCAGATAGTAGGATACCTCAAGGGAAAAAGTTCACTAATGATATTCGACAGACATGCAAATTTGAAGTATAAGTATGGGAATAGGCATTTTTGGTGCAGAGGATATTTTGTAGATACAGTAGGGAAAAACACAAAGAAAATAGAGGAGTATATAAAAAACCAAATAACAGAAGATATAATGGCAGACAAAATGAATATGAAGGAGTATATAGACCCGTTTACGGGTGAGCCAGTAGGAAAGAAGCAATAAAAAAGCCCCGCATGAGGGGCAGTGAGTAAAAATAATTGCAGCTGGCGAATAAAAATCAGGTATCTTGAGATGCAGCTGTATCAGCCGCTTCGAGCGGCGAACAAACCGCCGGCTGAGCCGGCGGTTTTGATTTATAATTTTATTTGCGATGCTTTTTCTGCTTTTAGCAACAATTTTTCAATCTCTCTTAATTCTTTCCAGCGTTTGCGTTCTTGTATTTTGCAATTTCGTTGTTTGGTAATCGTTTTAATCTTTCGTTTGCTTTGTGCCATTTTTCAAGTGCACCGCTTCTTGCTAATTGCAAAATTCTTAATTCGGTTAATATAGCCATTTTTTTACCTCCATCTTGAAAATATATTTAAATTTTGTTATTCTTTAATTAGCAGGCGGCGCTTGAACCGCCGCCTGTGAACCAAACTAATTTATATTAGTTTAGTTTTTCGTGTTGCCGCTGGCTTTTTGGCTGGCGGCTTTTGCGTTCTTTAGAACGTTTTTACCTATCCACGGCGCTGCCGCCGTTGGAACCTTCGGAACAGCTACAAGCGCAGCTGGCCGCCTTGAAAGTTACCTCGCAGAATCAGGAAGCCTTATTGCAGAATGCAGAGAAATCATCGAAAGCATTGGAAAAGACACAGGCGAAGAAAGCACTGAACGAATACGCGGTACTGATAGATGATTTTAACGGTATTGCAGGCGTTGCTTACGGCAGATACTTCCGCATCGGCGAGA